>Ga0209941_1000073_pt1 | contig 214599 bp, 171 predicted proteins | sample ThiBiot_300_plan_FD_183945 | JGI IMG/M metagenome (GOLD analysis project Ga0209941, IMG submission 183945) | Wastewater bioreactor microbial communities from Cape Town, South Africa - Thiocy_solids_1 (SPAdes) | ecosystem: Engineered > Bioremediation > Thiocyanate > Unclassified | place: South... | reverse complement strand
TGTATCGTTCGTCCTGGCTCAGGTGCGTGTAGCCCATGTGCAACTCCACTTGGCGGTGAAGTCGCGCAGGCTACCGCATCTGCGCCACCTCATCGGTTGGAATCTGCACTTCAAAGTTGAATCCGCCACCTTGGGCGATACCACCGACGTTCTCACGCAAGAAGGCGTTGATGTTGCTCATTCTCGATCATCCCCTGTATTTTTATCGACCACTCGCACGAAAAGGCCCGACGGCATCTCTACTTTTTTCGCTAGCATCCTAGATGGCAATTCGAGCTTACACGCCGCGCTGCCGTCGGCTTAGTATCCTATGCAGGAGCAGGTCGACAGCGCTACGTTGACGTGCACGGGCTTTGCGCCTCCGCGTAGCAATGAGCTGCCCTAATCTAAAGTCATCGGAGCCCAAGGCATACGACCAGACGAGCGTCTCACCGGCGGCGACGGGCACAGGTACAAACGGGCCGTTAAGGCGCCTAACGTGGTTGGATCACTTCGAAACCCCATCTTGGCAGATCCCGGATGGGTCTGATGGCAAAGCTTGGCGAAGAGCGAGCGATCAAGCCGGGGGGCACGCAGGGGCAGGACCGTTATCACCACAGAGAAGAGAGCGTGAGATAGGCTACCAAGCTCTCTCCTTGGCTGTGACTGACCGAATCGGAAACGCCAGAGGGATGGATTGACGTCTACGGTTGTGGTTTTCTGCCTCCCTCCGAACTTCAGGCCCTGATCAGGAGTGCGGAAGCGCAGATGCAATCTGCTCGAAAGAGCCACATCCAAGAGATCCGGTCCAAGATTGAAGGGCTTCTCAAGAACTCGGGCCTGACCACTGAGGAGGTTTACCCCGCCGTGGTGGGCAAAGCAACAAAGATCCAAGGGCTGCTGTTGCGCCCAAGTACCGCAACCCGGAGAACCCCGCCCAAACGTGGTCGGGACGTGGTAAGCACCCACTATGGTTCTCGGAGGCCCTGAAGAAGAGTGGAGTAAACGCGGACAGCATGCTTATTGGCGGCTCCGTAACGGAGTCCTCGCCTGCCAAGAAGGTGGCTCCAAAGTCCACAAAGAAGATGCCGGCCAAGAAGTCAGTGAAGAAGTAGCCTAACCATCCGAGTGCGAGAACCCGTGAGCTCCCCGCGCGTTTTTTTGTGCCAGCGCCCTGGCGGAAGTCCGCTACCGGCCAGAAGCAGACGTCGCCCCTACCAGTGTTCGCTAAGCATTCGCTTGGCGCCGCAGACCGTAAAGCCGGATATAGGCTGGATCACTTTTGACCTCAGGTTCCAACGCGACGCAGTCGTCGAGAAACTTCGGGAGATCGTTCGGCACAGGGAATGCTTCTGGATCTATCAGCGCGTTCGCGAGCTTCAAGAACGCTCTTGGATAGTCTTCGAACAAATTTTGATGATGTCGTTCTAGTCGCAACCCGTGGGAGAGGCCATAGAGCTGGTAGGGAACGATGAAATCTAGAATCGCATCTACCGCATCAGGAAACGCATTGCCGCATTCCAGGGCCATGAAAACGAGCCTTTCAGATGCTCCCTTGCCTCTGGCGCTGGCATCCAACGGCCAGACATCTAGCAAAACTGGCTTTATGACCTCATGCCAATGCGCAACCTTATCGAGGACCTTTTCGTCACCCATCATCCGCCAAAGCCGCCACGCCACAGTCTGACGCACGTGACTAGGTGCGATGGCCAGTGCTCGCTTCACTTCGGCACTCGACAGAACGTACTCGCGCCCCTCCCCCTTCCGATGCCAAATGGCGACATCTAGCAGGTTCGAGAATAGCCCTTCGAGATGCTGCTCGGGCAGGCGTCTCCCTTCAAACGCCAGCAACAACGCAGGCTTGAGTGCATTGAAGAGACGCGCCTTCCCGATGCGGCCATGCGCATAAGCACGCCACAGTGCCCCTGCCTCTGGATGAGTCCAATCCAGACGGGGCACTAGGTGCTCGCTAGTCCACTCGGGCGCGACCGCATCCATGAATGCAAGGTCGCGCGCGAGATATACTCGCCCCAGGAATCCAGCCCGACTTTCAGCCGTCGCCAGCCTCGAGAATCTCAGGCCGAGCGTATCGCCCAATCCACTGTCGTTGGCAGGCTTTAGCGCCGCCAATGCGCCCAACAGCGCAGAAGCAAGATCGCCACCCGGTCGGTTCAACGCTTGATCAACTACATCCCCGCCATAGCTAGCATCAACCTCTTCGTTTTCTCGAACTTCATAGGCCAGATTGGCTAGGCAGTCCCACACTTGAAGGAAGTGCGACTCACCCTGTTCGGATGCTTGCGCGAGCGCCTCACGTTGTCTCGCCACCCAGGAAGTAGCAGCACGGAGAATCTCGCCCAGAACTGGCGATGGCATCGCCAGGATCAACTCAGCAACGTCATGCTGGAAGGCGGCATCCCCCTTGTCGGCTGCTGCCCACAACAAATGCCTCCAGGCGCCCGCGGGCCAGCGCTTGGCCTCACTTTCGTGCTTCAATCCTCGCAATGCCCGCTCAGGGTCAGCACTACAGAACGCGCGCCATAGATCGCCTTCGTCGAATTGCCGCTCCTGTTGCAAGCGTAGCGCCTCCTGCACCAGTCGATCATCTTCGACTCCAGCCAGCAGCTCCGGATGTCCGTCGTAACCGGCTCGCTCCGTATGCCAAGTGGAAAAGTCGTCCTGGTCTTCAGGCCCCGCCGCCCATCTTGGATGACGTGCACTGATCTCAGCCAACAGGACGTGGGATTTTTCGGACATGGCGCCTCCTGAGGCCACAATCCGATGGATTCTCCGATAGATCGAATCGTCGACGATGGATGCCCAACGCTCCGCGTCAGCTACTGCCTCTCCGGTGAAGAATGCTGCGGGTACTCCCGCACGCAGCCGATCTTCTAAAGCGGTGCGCTCCTGCGCACCGAACTCGGGCCATCGCGTCACCAGAAGTCGCATGAGCTCAACTTGGGCGTCATCGTCCCAGAAATCGTCATCGTTCAACTCGATCACGGTCCGTGCAGCTTCGTTCGCTGGCCAGCTCTGATGCGCAAGCGCAAACAGGTAAAGCCGTCGGATCAGTAAAAAGGGGGATTCCAACCAATGGCGGGTCAACTCCCTCGCGTCAGCGAAATCGTGCTTGGCGATACGCTCCCAAAGATCCACCAAGCCACGTACGATGGGGAGGAATCCCCCGCGATGGCGGTTTTGGGCGTGCCTAGCGACAGAGGGCACATCCCGGCTGGGCGCGTCCCAATCGCCAGTCTTTCCTAGGTCTGACGCCTGTTCCAAGGCATTGATAAGGGACCGGTCAAGCGTCCTAAAAAGAGCCAGCGAGTCTTTGGCCGTGTCCGGCCAAGCTTCCAGAATTTCCGACGGTGGCGGATGGTCAGCGGGCTCCATTTGGACATTGACAAGCTTATACAAGGCCTCCGGCGCCGGCTGCTCTTCGTCTGGCCACCAGAGGGGTTTGCTGATTTTGACGCGTGGGGTCAGTATCTCGGCGACCAAATCCCGTGCCTGGAAGCCTGTCTGCCCGGCACGGATTAACGGCTGCCAGTCGTACCAGCCGCCATCAAAGTTGGAACTGGTGGGCATCGCTTGGCCCAACATCAGGCGCCATGCCTGCTTCCTGATGTTGGTCATTTCATCGCCGGCTCGATCCAGCGCGAGTTTGATGCGCCAGCGAGCTTGCTCGTCGAATGGCAATACGCCTGTGCATGCGCGGATCATGTCAGGATCGTCGATCCGATCCGCGATCCATACATCCGGCAGCGGATGCTTGATCACCCCGCGTTCCGCCAAGATCGGCAGCCAAGCGGCATCTGGAGACAGCTCACCCAGCAGCTGGTTTGCATCACCCCGGCCAAGCAACGCTGCGCAGCGTGTTATTGCTTCTTCGGACGACGGGTGCGAATGTTCTTCGAACAAACCTTGTAACCGTTCGCGTCGCCACTCAGAGGGGTCATCCTGGTAGCCCTTCCACTCGCGCAAGGTGGCATACAGCGGGGAATGATCGTTGTTGTCGACGCGGTACAGGATTGGCTCAACGCCCTTCGCCCGCCACAGCGCTTCCTTGATGTCGCCGTCGTTGGCGGAGCATTCGCCGAACGCGTAGACCTTCCTCAGGTCCGGATAGAGTTCCCGGTCCGCTTCGAGCGCCTCTAGAAGGTAACGCATGGGCGGATCGTCAGCTTGGTACCCCACTAGAACGAGCGTATGTGTGCGAGCCAGATCATAGACATATCTGGAGGCCCAACCCGAACGAAGATAGGCATCGCCAAATTCGGCGCTGGTGAGGACCAGGTCGGTTTCGAAAATTTGAACCAAGTCATCGGCCAGCCGCCCATGTAGGTGAAGTACGCCCGAGAACGCCGATGACATTGGACGCGGAAGCGCCATACCCGCATGGCTAGCAGCCTGGTTACCGTGCTCCCCTAGCCACGCACGCTCGAAGAGCGTGTCAAAGTTCGTCGTAAGCAGGCGAGATATGCCCTGGTTGTCGCGCGAAAGCGTCAACAGGGCCAGATGATTGGAGAGATTCGCGTCTTTCGGTGGCGCCAGCTCATCCCGCACCGCGGTACGGATGCGTGCCTTCATGTTGCGGTTGCGCGGTGATTCGGACGCAGCTAAACGCCGCTCCAGGCACCGCAGGACTCTGTCGTACTGACCGAAGAGTTCTCCACCCTCCACCATGCCCTCCCGCTCGGCGGGATGGTGAAGCCAACTCTCCCCAAGACGACGATAGACCTTTTCAACGAGCTCCCCGAACCCCGGAAGGCCCACGGTGCGTGACACGCCGGCTCCGCAGACAAAGATTGTTTCGCCTCTCTCTTGGGCAGAGATCAACTCGTCCGGAATGTCTGGACCAGAATCAACGAGTCGCATATGCGTGATGTTCCCTATCGCCTACTTGGCTAATACATGCTGACGCTGCCTGTGAGAAAGAGGGCCGGACGTGTCAGCGTCCGGGCTCAGCCCCTTCGGCGTGCAGCGATCAGAATATCGAAGAGAGCAGAGGGTTGATTGTCTACTCTGGGTCGAAAGCGGAGGTAGGCGGCGTGTCCGCTGGTGCCGGGAACGACCCTCAACTGACGCCTGACTTCCGATCACTCGAACCTCAGCGTAGCCGGCGTCGCCCCGGCGCATGGTGACGTCGCAGTTGCCAATGTCCTCCGTGGTCCTTTCCTGTCCAGTGTTCAAGGCTCGGGAGCCAGCAGGACGGAATGCGAATGTCCGCCTTAGGGTTATGCACGAGGGCGGAAGGGTACGGCTGCCCTTCAATGAAATTGTCATGCAGCGCTACGCCCAACACCGCGCTAACGATGCTGAATTTGGGGTCATGGAAGACGTGTGTGTCCACGCTTGCCGTTTGGGACTTCGCTATCGATGGCCGATAGCTCGTGTGCACCTGCTTCTCAAAACCGGACTCCGGCCGCCAAGTAATCGTCCTCGGCCCCGCACCAAAGCCCAGTTCTACCGGTACCGGGCGACCACTGATGCCCGTGATGTCGGACCACACCGGATTAAGTAAATGCCCGTTGATGGCAATGACGCAGGGCTGCCACGGCTTAACGATGCCTTGAGCTATGTGCCTTTCGAGCTGCATGCGCTTGCTCTGCAGGCCCTGAGTCCAGCGTAGCAACCGCTCTTTGAAGGGTTCATCGCGCACCCGGAACTCTCCGGCCACAGGCGGCGTTAAGTCGAGCGGATCGATGCCGTTCGATTCGGGCGTGTACAGTTCGAGCCAAGCTTGGTGCCGGCCCTTTTGCACTAAGAGGTCGGGGCCATGACCCCTCGCTGGGCTGCGGAGGGAAAAACCATTGCGCCACAGCCAGTCGGCCATCAATAACTCGCTCAACCGCTGACGGAAGACTGCGATCTTGGGCGAAAGCAGTTCTTTGGTGAAGTGGGGATCATCCAGATGTTCTCGGATGTATCGATCAAAAACACCCAGGAGGAAGGTCACGAGTCGCACGCGGATCTCTTGCCGCGAATTGGGCCAAGCGGCGTAGAAGCGTGCTTCAACCTGATTTCGGATGTTCATGGTGGCCATGAGCTCATGCTTAGCTGGAGCCGGCCCTCGGTCAAGCAGGCCTGCATAGCCTGCTTGTGCCTATCCAGGCGTGCTGGGAGACCAGATCTCGGACGTATATCAACGGGCCCCGGTGCCAGGGGGTGGTGCATCGTAAAGAAGGCTCCACCGAATGAATCCATCAATGCGCGTACGGCACCGCCCCCGACAGGGGCAACCTGCCGCTTGCATGCTGTGACCACGCTGATACCTTGCTTGCTTGCTTGCTTGCTTGCTTGCTTGCTTGCTTGCTTGCTTGCGAGCAATTAATGCCTACCACTTTTGAGGGTCAGCATGTCTTACCCGATGCATGTCCTGGTCAACAACTTCGCAATCAGAAGCTTCCGTGAGACTGCAGACAAGGACTACATCACCGCGCGCATGGCTTATCGGGCGCGGCTGATTCAGCCTTACCGGTGGTCGGCGCTGCACTGCCTGGAGAAGTACGTCAAAGGCATTCTTTTGCTCAATCGCGTGGATACCAAAAACTTGAGACACAGCGTGCTTCCCGGCATCGAGAGGATGAGGCGACACGGCAAGTTTGAACTCGACATCAGTGCCAACACTGCCGAGTTCATCAAGCGTCTCGAAGACGATGGAGCAGATGACCGCTACTACTTGGTCTCCTACGACATTAAGCCATTCGACGTTGCCCGACTAGACCGGGCAGTTTGGGAGATCAGAAGGTACTGTCAGCCGCTGGACTACGAAGTCGTTGATATGAACGGCAACATGGTGCCCTTGCTGACCCATGAGCTTGATCGCGTTCATAGGGCGAAGAAGGCGCACGAAAAAGGTACATGTATTACGGGGGGCATTCTGGAAAAAATCATCGAAAACCGTGGCCACCCGGCGCGTGAAGCACTAATCTGGAACAACCTGTTCTTCGGTCCGTCTCGCCGCAAGGCCGTGAAGATGCGACCAGACTGGGAAGCAGGCAACTCGCCATTGTTCCTAAGTCCCGAGATCATCGATGAGGTGATCAAGTACGTGTCCATCCCCAAGGACATGGCTGAAGGGGTGCGCCAATTCGCCAAGCAGAAAGCGGCCGGGAAGGCGAAGGCGGAGCAGACTGCAACGAAGGCAGCGAAGCCCAAAGTCAAACAGCCGGGGAATGCAGGCTAAAGGGGCCTTCAACGACAGCAGTACGACTTACGTGCGGCCGCCCAGGGTCGGAAGCGGCCGTCACAGAGTCAGGCGCCCTCGGGTGGAGGCCAATCTGCACTCGGCCCGTCCGGCTAATCGATGTTGGCAAAGCAGGACCTGCCGACGGTTCACGGCGAGGACGATGTCTGCTTAGGGTCGAGAGCGGACATTTCGTGGCTTCTCCTTCACAATTTGGGCTAACTCCCAACCGATCCCGTGCCGCATGGTCACTACTCGTACGCTCGGCCCCCTTCACTTCGAAGACCTGGAGCCGAAGAGGTTCGAAGACCTCGTGCGGCAGCTTGCTTACGAGTTCAAGCTTTGGCGGCGCCTCGAAGCCACAGGACGCTCCGGCGCTGACGATGGATTCGATGTGCGAGGCTATGAGATCACTGCAAGTGAATCGCGACCTTCCAGGCTGCCAGAAGAAGACGACACCGCTGACGAGCAGTCGGCGCTGGAGCAGGGATTTGACGACAGGCTCTGGCTCATCCAGTGCAAGCGCGAGCGGGCAATTGGCCCGAAGGCCCTCGTCAAGTACCTGGACGATACCGTGCTAGCCCCCGGTGAGAAGCTTCACGGCCTTGTTTTCACGGCAGCCTGTGATTTCTCGAAGAAAGCGCGAGATGACTTCGCAGGGAAGTGCCGCGACATAGGCTTGGAAGAGTGGCACCTCTGGGGCAAGGCGGAGCTCGAGGATCGGCTATTCCGTCCGGAGAACGATCACCTCCTGTTCGCTTACTTCGGGATCTCGCTCGTCGTTCGCCGGCGCTCTCAAAAATCCGAGCTGCGTGGACGATTGGCTATGAAAAGAAGGGCGCACCGCATGCTTAGCGCTCACTCTCACGCATCGCTATTACTGCGCTCACCTGACGCAGCTGGGTACCCTTACATTAGAGACCGCGCAAGCTTCAACAACAGTCCGCTGTGGGCGGTGTGGCCCTACCGAGGCATGACGCACGAAGGGCTCACGTTCTGCGTAGAACGCTACTTCGCGTACCTCTCAGATGACGGCAAATCGTGGGACGCTGCTATGGCTGTCAACGATGCAAGGGGCCATACCCACGAAGACCCGTGGATGGGCGAAGACCGGCACGAGATGCGACAGGCGATTCATAGCTTCTGGAACGAAATTCCCGAGGGTAACCGCGCTTGGTTTGAAGTCGTCGGCGTAGTAGCGTTCGATGCCATCATGGACATCGATGACTTGGGCGACGAGTTCGTGCGAGCCCCACACGTGTACGCGCCATTCGCGCCCGGCAAACTTGGCCCTTTCAACGGTTTCAGAGCGGAAGTCGAGACTACTGGTCAGTGGGATCGACGTTCGTTCCACCCGAGGGTTCGGACTGACGGCCGCATCAAGTACTTCCCTAGAGAACTCCGTCAGCGCGAAAATGAGGCTGAGTAGAACAAAGCTGCGAGTCGGCGCGCTTGCGTCATGCTTAGCGCGGCCGGCTCTGTAAAACGGCTCCTACTGGACGGCTCGGGCGGCAGAGTCTTGGATGGGGTCCGATGGCTCCTTTCGTGCGGCGACGTCTGCTTTCGGCCAGAAGCGGACGTCCCGCCCCTTTCAACGCCAAGCGCACGCGGACCCGTGCCCTGATGCGGAGGGCAGGCAGCTCCGTCAGAACGGCAGCTTGCCGATCGAGGCACCGCCATCGACGTAGAGCGTCTGCCCCGTAATGAAGCTTGCCTCCTCAGACAGGAAAAAGGCGATTGCCGCCGCCAGCTCCTCGGGCTTGCCAAAGCGGTTCATCGGAACGGAGGCGAGGTATCGCTTTTCACCCTCGCTGCCAGGCGGATTGTTTTCACGGAATAGCACCGTTTCGGTCGGGCCCGGCGCTACCGCGTTGACGGTGATGCCGGTGCGCGCCAACTCCAGCCCCCATGAGCGGGTGAAGCTCACCATGGCGCTCTTGGCGGCCGCGTAGGCGGTGCGCTCGATCATGCCCAGGATGGTGAGGCTGGAAATGTTGACGATCCGGCCCCAGCCACGCTCACGCATGCCGGGGAGCAGCGCCTGCACGGCCTGGACCGCCGGATGCAGGTTCAGGGCGAGCGTAGCGTCGAGATCGTCCAGATCAACCTCGCCGATGCGGTGCGGACGCACCAGGGCAACGTTGTTGACCACGCCGTCGAAGGCATGGCGAGCAGTCAACTCTCCCAGCGCCCGGTCGGTGGCGTGGCGGTCGGCCAAGTCGAGTGGGACGAGTTCGCCCGGAAAGCTCGCATCATCAGCTTTACGTGCGATGCCGACGACGTGGTGGCCGGCCCGGGCAAGCCGCTCCGACAAGGCGCGGCCGATGCCCTTGCTGGCGCCGGTGATGAGAAAGGTACGGGAAGACACGGAGTTTTCTCCTTTAGAGCCGCTCAAAAACTGAGCCCGCACTGCTCGTGCGGCGGCGGATGCGGTGGACGATGAGTGACGCCCTGGAACAGCCATGGGGACGGCGGGCGCCCTAGTGCGGCCATGGCGAACGCAGGATGACGCTGCACAGGTCCACCCGTCGGAACGTGGGGTCCTTGAAGGCCAGGAAGTCATCGTTGAACGTGCCGAAGGTGCTATCCGGGCGGTGTTTCAGGCCCTCGTAAAAGGTATCAATGATGGCGTGCTTGAAGTCGTGCGCGCGTGGCCAGGCCGCGGTCACGGCGTCTCGTTCGGCCTCGGTGAACTGGTCGTAGGCGCGACCGGCCACGTCCATGCCTGTCGCCAGGTGCAGCAGCGCGGCCTCCGGATGCATGAACTGCGGGATGCCGGGCGTGGTGTGGAATGCGATCGCGCTCCACACCTTGTCGATGTCGTATTCGCGCAGGCCGTGGCTCCGCAGGAAGTCGCGCGCCGCGTTGGCACCGTCGACTTCGAAGCGGAGGGCGCTGCCGCGGAAGCGCTCGGCTAGGCCGAGGTCGTGGAACATTGCGCCCACGTAGAGCAGTTCCGGATCGAAGACCAGGCCCAGGCGCTCGCCCGCTAGTGCACCCCAGGCGTAGACGCGCATCGAGTGCAGGAACAGCAGTTCGCTCTCCGTATCGCGAACAAGCTCGGTCGCCTCGCGCGCCATCGCGCTATCGGGAATAGAAACGCGGGGGATCTGAGGGATGGACATGTGGTGTTCTCCGCGGTTGTCAGCCTTCCGCCCGCAGCGCCGCCTCGGGTGGGTTGCGGAAGCTGATGGCAAGGCGGTTGTAGGTGTTCATCAGGCCGATGGCGAATGTCAGGTCGACCAGTTCCTTCTCGCTGAAGACGGCCGAGGCGGCCTGGAAGTCGCCGTCGGGCACGCCGGTCTGCGCCACGCGCGTCACCGTTTCGGCCCAGGCGAGTGCGGCTTTCTCGCGCTCGCTGAAGACCTTGCCGCCTTCGCGCCAGGCCTGCACGAGCGCGAGCTTGTCGATGGCGACGCCTTTCTTCACCAGGTCGCGCGTGTGCATGTCCAGGCAGTAGGCGCAGCCGTTGATCTGGCTCACGCGCAGGTAGACCAGATCGACCAGGACGGGATCCAGGTCGGACTGCATCACGTATCCGTAGACAGCGCCGAGCGCCTTGGCGCCGGCCGGAGCGACGTGTGTGTAATCGATGCGGGGAGACATGACGGTACCTATTTGTCGGGAGTGGTGAGAGGCTGCTTGCCGCTATCGACGACGAACACGGCAAGCAGCTTGGCGGGCTGGGTCTGGCTGGCGTTGCGGCTGATGCGGTGATGGGCGCCCGGCGCTTCGTAGAAGGAGTCGCCGGCCCGATAGATCCGCGCGGGACCATCGTCGACCTGGCTCTGGATCTGGCCAGAGACCACATAGGCATAGATGAAGGCGGAGCGGGCATGGCGGTGCGGCGCGGAGGCCCCGCCCGGGGGATAGCTCACCTCCACCGCAACGAGCGACTTCCCCGGGACGTTCGGAATTACGTGTGCGAAGTTGGGTTTCACTGCGCCCTCCGGGGCGTGGGCGTGCGCCGCCCCGGCGAGTGCGGCAGTGGCCAGCAGCGTGTGAAGCAGGCGTTGGATCGGCATGGCGTGCTCCTTGTTCGGAATGGCAGCGATCTTGCGCCCCTGAAGGTGCACTTCAAAGAACCAGAACTCGTTATTTTGGCTGTACCATCAAGCCATGCCGCACGCGCTCGACATCCGCATCGATCGGTCTGCCGCATCCACGCTGACCGAGCAGATCCGCCTCGGCGTGTTGGCGGCCATCCGCGGCGGCGCCCTTGCGCCAGGCGCGAAGTTGCCTTCGTGGCAGGCTCTGGCTGCGCAGTTGGGCGTCGCCCGGGGTACGGTCAAATCAGCGTACGAACGGCTGGCCGATGAACAGGTCATCGTCTCGTCGCGACCGGGCGGAACTCGGGTGGCCGAGCACCCCGTGGCCGCACGGGCTTTGCCGGCTTCCGTTTCCGACGATGTGCCGGAGCTGTATCAGCATCTCTTCGTGGGCCCGGCGATGTTGCAGATGGGGGTGCCTGCGTCGGACTGCTTCCCTGCCAGCCTGTTCGCCCGATTGCGCGCGCACGCGGCCCGGCGCGAGGTCGGCGAACCGGCGGTCTATCCGGATCCAAGGGGCGAGTTGGAGTTCCGGCGCGAAATAGCCGCCCATCTTGCGCTCGCGCGGGGCATCGAATGCCGTCCTTCCCAGGTCTTTGTGACGGCCGGTTTTGCCGGCGCGCTGGAAATCACGCTACGGGTTCTTCGCTTGGAAGGTCGTACGGCCTGGATGGAAAACCCCGGGTTTTTCCAGAGCCGGCGCGCGCTCGAACTGGCTCAGCTGGTGCCCGTGCCAGTATCGGTGGACGAAGATGGGGTGGACGTTGCCCAAGGCATCAAGAAATTCCCGGACGCTGCGCTTGCTCTGGTTACTCCGGGACAACAGGCGCCGCTCGGCGGGACGTTGTCTCTTGGCCGGCGCGTGGCACTGATTGATTGGGCCGCACGCACCGGCGCGTGGATCATCGAGGACGACTACCTCGGCGAGCTGCAGCTTCGGCGGCGTGCAGCGCCCGCGCTGGCTTCGTTGGACGACAGCGGCCGCGTCATCCACGTCGGCTCGTTCAGCAAGACCATCAGTCCCGCGCTGCGGCTGGGTTTCATCGCCGCGCCCGAGGAGCTCGTAGATAAGTTCACGGAGGCAGTGATGTGCCTCGGTTCGGCGCCCGGCCCGGCTGTGCAGAACGCAACCGCGCGGCTCATGAGCGAAGGGCACTACATGCGGCATCTGCGCCGGATGAAGCGCGTCTATTCCGCCCGGGGCGAGGCCTTGCAGAGCGCGCTGGAAAGCAAGGGCTACCGTGTACAGATCGGCGGACTGGCCGCCCTCGTGCGCCTGCCGGAGGAGGTGCCCGATGTCGCCGTGGCCAAGGAGGCGCGCAACTGGGGCCTCGCCCCCGAGCCGCTTTCACCCTGGTTCGCCCCTGGTAGCGGGCGGCAATCTGGACTGCTGCTGGGAATCGCCACGGTGGATGAAACCAGGCTCTCACTCGCGTGCGACCGCCTGCACCACCTTATTGGCCAGTACTGCTAGTACGCGTTCGCGGCTTGGCTCGGACCGGCCGAGCGCGGAGGTCGCAGTACAGAGCGCTACCGACCTCGGTAATCCTTCCCCGCGCACAATGGCCTGGTCGTTGCTTCGTCCGCAAGGGGTCGAGAGCGGACGTGCGCCCTACCCCCGATAACTTGGCCTATCGCGAACCGGCAGCACCCCGCCACGGCGCTATGCCTCCACCACCAGGAGCTGGGCCCAGTTGGTGGTGTACGCCGGTGAAAGCCGCCCGCGCCGCATCGTCCAGCCCTTGGGTTCCTTAACCCCGGCGTGCCCCATGCCAACTTCCGTGCGCCCGAAACGGGCATGGATGCGATCGAGCGTGGCCATCAAGGCTTGGTGTCGCGGGCTTGCCTCCGCCGCATCAAACAACCCAGCTTGCACGTGCGTTTGGTCGGCCAGCTCTTCGAGCAAGACGCCAGCCTTGGTGTAGCGGTAGCCGGCCTTGTAGATCCGGGCAAGCACGACACCGGCGGCGCGCGTCAGCTCGGCCAGATCGTCGCTTGGGTTTGGCAGGCGCACCCCGGCACACGGGTGGTGTTGCGGATCCTGCGGTCGGAAGCGATTGGTTTCCAGCCAGACCTTCACGGTGCCCGCCCGACTTCCCTGCCCTCGCAACTTGTAGGCCGCGCGGCCCACGTAAGTCTGCACAGCGGCCTTCAGATCCTCGTGCGAAAAAACCGGTTCGCCGAAGGACCGTGAGGCAATGATTTGCTGGCGAGGTTCGACGACGTCCAGCCCTTGGCAGGCGATCCCCTGCAGCTCGCGTGCCGTGCGCTCGACCACCACGCCCAGGCGTTCCCGCAAGCGTTTGGGGTCAGTGCCCGTGAGCTGCGCCACCGTATGGATGCCCAAGCTGTTCAAGTGGGCCGAGAGCTTGCCGCCGATGCCCCAGACGTCGCCGACAGCGACCGTTGCGGCCACGTCGAGGAAATCCCGAGCAGCCATGGCCGTGAGGTCGCAGACACCACCAAATCCTGGCCGCTTTTTTGCGAGGTGGTTCGCCAGTTTGGCGAGCGTGCGCGTAGCACCCACGCCGACGCATACCGGCAGCCCGCACCACTGGGCGACGCGTTGTCGGATCTGGCTGCCGAGCGCAGCACCGTCTGCGTGCGGGTAGCGACGGAGATCCAGAAACGATTCGTCGATGCTGTAGACCTCCTGGTCGTCGCGCGCCACGAACTGGCCGATTACGTTCATCGTACGGCGGCTCATGTCCCCATAGAGGGCGTAGTTCGAAGACCGGTACTGGATGCCATGCTGTCGCACCAAGTCTTGCATCTGGTGCCAAGGGGTGCCCATGCGGACCCCCAGCGCCTTTACCTCGGCCGAGCGCGCGACGACACACCCGTCGCCGTTGGATAGCACGACGGTTGGCACACCAAGAAGCGTGGGGTCATACAAGCGCTCGCAGGAGACGTAGAAGTTGTTGACGTCCACGAGCGCGAAGCGCGTGGCCATCAGATGAGCTTGTGCAAGGCGTAGCGAACCACGCCCCAAATCTCGAATTCGTCGCCTTCCGCAATGACGCGGTCCTCGTAATGCGGGTTCTCGGCCTTGAGGTAGGGCCGTCCGTTCGCCATGTAGCGCAAGCGCTTGCACGTCGCTTTGCCTTGGTAGACGGCGATGACGATGGACCCATTGCGAGGCTCCAGGGCGCGATCCACCACCAGCTCGTCGCCGTCATTGATGCCCGCGCCGGTCATTGAGTGGCCCTTGGCGCGTACCAGGTAGGTGGCCTCACGGTGGTGCGGATCCATCACGACCGTGTTGAGATCGATGGGACTTTCTTCGTAGTCCTCGGCGGGGGACGCAAATCCGCAGGGCACCTCAGTGAAATGTCTCAGCAGCCAAGGGCTGGCCTGGGCGACGGTGCCGACGTGCTCGATGCCGTCGGCGTCCTCACGTTGCAGGCGTTCGATCAGGCTGAGCACCACGGGCACGTGGGGTTCGGGGACGCGGATACGCTGGGAGGGGGCGCCGGGTCGGCCCGCGCCGGGGCGAGTGCCCCCGCGATTGTTGCTGGACGTGCTCATGCTGGTTTGATTTCTGGGACAGAAATCAAAGCTACCACGCAGTCTGGCTCACAACGCGAGATTGGCTACCTAGCCCGCGCCGCACCTTGGGTCTCGGGTCTTGACGTGCTCGAGGTCGATGGGCCTCCCACCCGCGTCATCGATCAAGTGACCGCCCTTCCAGCCGCATGGGAGAATGCGCCCATGACCATACCCACCGACGCCTTCCGCCGTTTTCAGGCCGAACTGGCGGCCCTTGATACCAAGAGCAGCCCTTCCAAGTTGCCCATGGAACTTGCAAAAGAAGAGTTTCTCGCGCTCAGGAAGCGCTACAGCCTGACAGTCGCGGACGTCGTGACCTTCTTTCCGGAAGAGGAAGGAATCGCCTACCTGCAACAGCTCATCGCGGCGCGTACCCGATAGCACTGGTCTACGAACCTCGCGCCGGCTGGAGTCCATAGCTCCGCAGGGCCACCCTTTATCATGGCGCTATGCAAACACGCCTCCTGCTTGTTCTCGTCCTCCTCCTGCCCGCCAGTCATCTTTACGCGTGGGGCCGCGACGGCCATACCGTCGTTGCCCACATTGCCGACGATCACCTGACGCCCGCCGCCCGTGCCGAAGTCCAGCGGCTGCTCGCCTTGGAACCGGATGCCACGTTGGAATCCATCGCCTCGTGGGCCGACGAGCACCGCAACCCCGCCACCAGCAAGTGGCACTACGTCAATTTCCTGCGCGGCTCGGACCTCCATTACACGCCAGATCTGTGTCCTGGCGGCGATCAATGCCTCGTTGCTGCGCTCAAACGCCAGGAGCTCATGCTGGGCGATCGCCATGCCTCGGACGAGGACCGGGCGAAAGCGCTGCGCTACGTGGTTCACCTGGTGGGTGACGCCCACCAGCCTCTGCATGCCGGCTACGGTGACGACAAGGGCGGAAATACGTACCAGGTGCGCTGGCAGGGCCGCGGATCGAACCTGCACCACGTTTGGGACACGGGGCTGATCGAGACATTCGGGCAAGCACCCACCGAACTGGCTCAGCGTATCGAGCGAGACCTGCCCCATGTGGCGACCGGTGGCGATGTCGAGGATTGGGTTCACGAGAGCGGCGCGCTGGTCAGCTCGCCAGGCTTCTACCCACCCCGCAAGATCAGTACGGAATACGTTCGGACATGGCGCCCCGTGGTCGAGCAGCGCCTGGAACAGGCAGGATTGCGGCTGGCCGCAGTGCTCAACCGGTTACTGGGCTAACGACAGATGCAGCCGCCATCCCCTGCCGCTGCATTGCGAAGCGGCATCCAAACTCTACGCAGCGGCCGTGGCTTCCAACGTTCGCCGCGGATGTTGCTCCAGCAGCAACGATTTCTCGGGAATCACCAGCTCCACCGTCACTTCAGACCCCGTGCGCTCGTGGTAGTCGCGACCGAGCTTGCGCGCATGTTTGATGGCGCTGGCTAGCGTAAGTGCTTCGGCCAGGCCGGTCGCACCTTGACGCACACGCCAGCCAACGACGCCTTCTTCGACACAAAAGACAGACCGCATAAGCCACACACCCAGGTAAGGAAGGGCCCCGGTCATCGGTCCGCGCCTGGACACCCATGGTCGGCTCGCGCCTGACTCCCTGTCGCCTTGGTCCTGACTCGCGGGGCAGCCATAGCTTGTCCGGCGCCAACGTGCTTGCCCATCAGGCGCCCACGACCCAATCTGTAAGGCAATGCCGACAGCTGCCTGGGTGCGCTGCCAAGGCATGGCGGCGTCCACTGTCGCAGAGGGACGACCTTACATTGTTGGTGCTCGATGTCGACCCGGCTTCGATTCCCCTCAGATGGGGTGAGACTTACCGAGCGGCAGCTGCAGTTGCACCTGCCATGGGCCGCCACCGGTTCGCTCGAGCAGCACGACCGCCCTACACGCTGCACGAATCCCCTCGCCACTGCCCGGCAACGCTGCGTTGAGCGCCGCCATCACTTCGTCGCGTGCATCGCGTACATGGCGCGCGACCGATAGGTGCGGTGCGTATCGCGGGAATGGATCCTCAGGCAAGCGCCGCTCGAAGATCTTCTCTACAGCCGCGCGTAGGGCGACGAACGGCGCCACCGGTTCGGGGTCGAGGAACACTGTCGTCGGGAAGCGGGAAACGCGCGCAAGGGTGTAGTGGAAGCTCGGCACAGAGGCGACCGCGTCCGCCAGCATCGCCTGGTCGCGCGGGCTAAGCGCCCTGAGCGGGAGGAACGGGTAACGGAGGGTGATGTGCGCGCCCAGCCCGCGCGGCACTGAGGGGTCCCAGCGCTCCCGCAAGCGCCCGATAACCGGGTCGGCCTCAGGCGTCAGTACGGCCAGGAACGCCGCCATGCGCATGCACTTCGCGGTAGGCCGCGAGCGCCGCGGCCTCGTCGAACTCACCCGGGCCGTAAAACCCCGCGACGTCGCAGAACTCGACAAAGGCCTGCTCACAGGCCTTGCAGCCACATTCTCCGGCGCAGCGGCTCGGGCACCCATGGACACAGGTGCACGGCACCTCGCGGTCCGGGGCAGCTTCGATCTGCGCCGGGTCCGGGAAATAGCCTTGCGTATGCGGGTAGCGGCGGCGGCCTTCGGGTGTGGGCTCAGTCATGGCTCGATTTTACGCGGTCGTCTCGACGCCGTCCGATCACGCGGCGAGCCTGTGTCGGTAGTACGGCCGCGCCCGGTCATCCAGGATGGCGTACAGGGCCTCGCGTGGCGCCACGGCTGGATTCAGCCAGGCATCGACGTGCTCGGGCTTGATCGGGACGATGCAGCGGTCGTGGCCTGCGGCCGCAACTTCTGGGGGTGGCTCGTCCGTGATGGCCGCGAAGGTGAAAAGGTCGGAGCCGTTGTCCGCGCCCTTGGACACGTTCCACAGGCAGGCCACCAGCATGTCCTGAGGCGGCTGAGGGTCGAAGGCGAGCACCACGTTCTCCTCCTTTTCGCCCTCTGCCAGCGCTCTTCCCTCGAGCCGGTGGCGCGCCACATTCTCGTAAAAACGTGTGACCACCAGAATGCCGTGGCGGTAGCCAAAGAGTTGGCTCCAGGATTCCTCGAGCTTGTCCCGCCGGGCGTTGTAGGTGCCGGGATACTTGCGCTCCACGGCCGCGTTCCAGCCTGGCATGCGGCACTGGTAGCGCATGGGCACCACAAACCGCTGGCCATCGCGCTCGATCAGCACAGGCGCATATGAACCCGGGAAGATTCGAGCATCGTCGTCGACCAAGTCGCGTCGCTGGAGTGCCGCCAGGTTGGCTTCTGTCGCCGCGATCTTGTTGGTCGCGATGCGCTTGTCCTCGGCCGCCTTCTTGGTGGGCTTGGGGCCCGCCAGTACCGCCTCCGCCTTGGTCAGACGCTCCCGCTGTGCCGCCAGATCCTCCCGGTAGCGGTGCTCTAGCTCGCGATCCCCCTCGGCCACCAGCTTGGCAAGCTCAAAGCCCGCCTCGCTGTCCGGGTGCCGAAAGCTTTCGCGCAGGGCCTTGGGGATCTTCGACCACGTGCCGTCCCGGCGGCGTTCCCAGAACAGCTCGGTGAAGCGCTGAAGGCTGATCGTCGCGCCAAAGTGGCGCACATAGCGGACGTAGTCGGCCTTGATTTGGGCGGAGTAGCACATGGCGGGCGCTCCGGCGTAGGGAGTGACCAGCATACCGACCGGGGCGTCGAAGGGGCGCGGAGGCGGGCACCTGGTCGGTCATCAACCAACAAGCTTCCCTGACCAGTCTCATCGGGCGAGACGCGCCCTCGATCTACTGCCACCAAGAATCAAAGGTGGCTCCCATTGAACGCTCTCCCTGATCGTTACCAGGCCTCGGACGATCTCGTCCTGCGCGGCCCGAGCGATGGGCGCGCGCTAGCCCAACGGCTATCCAAGCGCTACGCCGAACGCATCACCGGCTCCTTCGTGGTGCCGGGTCGCGAGGGATCCTTCGCGCCCTTGCCCGCGGACCTACCGCCGGCACTAGCCCACGCCCTGCGATCGCGCGGCATTGATGCGCTCTACAGCCACCAGGCCGAGGCCTGGGTCGCGACACAACGCGGTGAGCAGGTAGCGATCGTGACGCCGACAGCATCCGGCAAATCCCTCTGCTACACCCTGCCCGTACTCAGTGCTGCGATGAAGCAGGGAGCCAAGGCGCTGTACCTGTTTCCGACCAAGGCATTGGCCCAGGACCAGGTCGCCGACCTGCTGGAGCTCAACAAGGCCGGTGAGCTGGGGGTCAAGGCCTTCACGTTCGATGGCGACACGCCGGGCGACGCACGCCAGGCGATTCGCCTCCACGGCGACATCGTGGTGAGCAACCCTGACATGCTGCACCAGGCGATCCTGCCGCATCACACCAAGTGGGCACAGTTCTTCGAGAACCTGCGCTACGTGGTGATCGACGAGGTCCACACCTACCGCGGCGTGTTCGGATCGCATGTGGCCAACGTGATCCGGCGACTCAAGCGCGTATGTGCGTTCTATGGCGTCAACCCGCAGTTCATCCTGTGCTCGGCGACCATCGGCAACCCCAGGGAGCACGCCGAGGCGCTGATCGAGGACCCGGTCACTGCCATTACGGAGAGCGGCGCGCCCTCGGGCGACAAGCACGTGCTGCTGTGGAACCCGCCCCTGGTCAACCCGGATCTCGGCCTGCGCGCCTCGGCGCGCTCGCAGACCAACCGGATCGCCCGGCTGGCCATTAAGGCGGGCATGAAGACCCTGGTGTTCGCGCAGAGCCGCACCATGGTCGAGGTGCTGACCAAGTACCTGAAAGACGTCTTCGATCACGATCCACGCAAGCCTCCACGCATCCGTGCCTATCGAGGCGGCTACCTGCCGACCGAGCGTCGGGCCGCCGAGCGTGAGATGCGCGCAGGCAGCATCGACGGCATCGTGAGTACCTCTGCGCTCGAGCTGGGCGTGGACATCGGAAGCCTGGATGTCGTGGTACTCAATGGCTATCCCGGTTCCATGGCGGCGACCTGGCAGCGCTTCGGTCGGGCGGGCCGCCGCCAGCAGCCGGCGCTGGGCGTGCTGGTGGCCAGTAGTGATCCATTGGACCAGTACCTGGTGCGCCATCCGGAATTCTTCGAGGGCGCTCCGCCCGAGCACGCGCGCATCGCCGCCGACCAGCCGCTGATCCTGCTCGACCATATCCGCTGCGCCGCGTTCGAGCTGCCTTTCGTGGGCGATGAGGTGTTTGGACCGGGCGCGGCCACGCCTTGGCTGGAAGTGCTCGGTGAGGAGGGCGTGCTCCACCGCGAGGGCGACCGCTGGGAATGGATTGCTGACAGCTATCCGGCCAATGCGGTGTCGCTGCGCAGCGTCGCCGACGGCAACTTCGTAGTGGTCGATCGCACCGGCGGCAAGCAGACCATCATTGCCGAAGTCGACTACACCGCCGTGCCAGTGACGCTCTATGAAGGGGCGATCCACATGATCCAGTCCGTGCCCTACCAGGTGGAGCGGCTGGACTGGGAGGGCCGCAAGGCCTTCGTGACGCGTACCCATGTGGACTACTACACCGACGCCATCGACTACACCAAGCTCAAGGTGCTCGACTGCTTCGGCAGCTCCAGTGCGGGACGCGGTGACGCACACCACGGCGAGGTGCATGTGGTCAGGCGCGTGGCCGGCTACAAGAAAATCCGCTACTACACGCACGAAAACATCGGCTACGGACCGGTCAAGCTGCCCGACCAGGAACTGCACACCACCGCCGTTTGGTGGCAGCTCGCCCAACGCGAACTCGAACAGGCCTTCGATGGGCGGCAGCAGGCCTTGGACGGCTTCCTCGGCGCAGCCTATGCCCTGCACATCGTCGCCACGGTAGCGGTAATGGCGGAGTCACGCGACCTGCAGAAGTCGGTGGGCAGCGCTGACGGGGCGTGGATCGTCGCCTCGGACATCGCGGGCCGTGGCCAGCTGCGCGGGATGGACGGACAGCCAATGGCGCTGGCGCCCGACGCGCCCTTCATCCCGACGGTTTATCTCTACGACGCCTTTCCCGGCGGCGTGGGCCTGAGCGCGCCGTTGTTCGAACGGCGCGAGGACTTGGTCCGCATGGCCATGACGCTGGTCGATCGCTGCGACTGCATGGCCGGTTGCCCGGCCTGCGTCGGACCGATCCTGGCCGCGGACGAAGCGGCCGCGGACACGCCCAAGGCCCTGGCCTTGCGGGTTCTGGGCCTGTTGGTGGCCCTGTGAGCGCGCTGGCCGACCGGTTGCGCCAACTGCGCACGCAATCCGGGCTGTCAGTCCCCCCGGCCCCGGCGGCGGCGCCGGAACAGACCCTGTCGGCTGACGTACTAAGGCTGATCCAAGGTCGCTCGCGGCTGCAGCGCGCGGAACCACGTGCATCGTCGACGGATCGCTTCGTGCCCGGCGAAGAGATCGCAAGTGGACTATTCCTCACCGAGGCGGTGGTGGACTGGCTGTCTCCGCCACCCTTGATCGACACAACCTTTGCGCGCTGGGACGAGGCAGTTGGCACTGCCAGGCTGCTTCATTTCGATACGGAAACCACCGGGCTCGCCGGCGGCACGGGCACACGGGCGTTCATGATCGGTGCGGCCCATTGGGAACAGAGCGGCCGATTCCGCATTCGCCAGCTAACGATCACTACCATGGCCGCCGAAACCGAGATGTTGCGGACCTTCGCGGAATGGCTGCGCGACGACACCGTACTCGTGAGCTATAACGGCAAGAGCTACGACGCGCCTCTGCTCGCCACCCGCTACCGCTTGGCCCGGTTGCCCAACCCGCTCACCGGCCTCGGTCACCTTGACCTGCTCCACCCCGTCCGTCGGCGCTGGAAGGGTGTATGGGAGAACTGTCGCCTCGCGACTGCCGAACGTCAGCTCCTCGGCGTGGTACGGGACGACGACCTACCAGGATCGGAAGCGCCCGCGGCATGGCTGACATTCCTGCGAGGCGGACCGGCCACCAACCTACGTCGCGTCGCTCACCACAATGCGCAGGACCTTCGCAGCTTGGCGGGCGTGCTCCTGCGCGTTTCGGGGCTCGGCGCATGTCGGCCGACCGAAGGACAGGTCGCGTAACAAGTCATGTCTGCTTCCGGCCAGGAGCAGACATCAACGCTTGAGTTGAGCGGCGGCGAAGCCATCCGCCTTGAACGTAATGCAAAGCCGAAAAAACGTTGCTCCTGTGGAGCCCGCGGCTGTGCTGTCAGCGGAAATTGGCGGAAAGGTCAGAGCGTTCACCGCAGATTGGCATCGATGCGCCCAAGTAACTAAGGCGTCGGGGACTTAAGGCGGATCGTCCTCTTGCCACCGCCGAATCTGTTCTCGAACGGCCTCCCATGGGAGGCGGCTGCCATCTCGCCGCATCGCCTCGTAAGCTGCCGCGATCTTAGGGATGGAGGCCAAGTTTGCTTGCCGTAGAGCCTCTACCAGCCACAGCGTTCCGTGTATCTCAACCTGTTCCGCCTCGGCTGCTAAACGCAAGGGGCGGTCTCCGGACAACAGCGGGCAACCTAGGGTTCGAGCCAGTGCCAAAGCAAACAAGTCATTCGTGCTAGGCCCTCGATATCTTGAGCGCATCTCCATCACATACCCCACCGATTCGGGGGGCTGAGACATGATCTTGAGTCCCAATCCAGGAAGTGCACCGTACTGCTCCACCAGCTCTTCGAGATAAAGCACGTCCGGTGTACAGAACTCCATGTCAGGCAGTCTGAAGGTGGCCTCCAGCAGTCCGCCCGCATCGAGGTCGATAATGATGTTCGCGTCAGTGACAACCAGACGCATCGTTCGCATCCATGCGGCGACGGGAGCGCAAATCCACCAAGCTCGACCCTAACAATTCAGCAGCCTTCGATTCTCCGATAAGATCCTCGGCCAGTGCTCGATATACCAGCTGAGCGAATCGCCGTGGGCATTCCTGGGCGTAGGGTTCACCAGGCTCCCGTTCACGCCAGGATGCTTCACCATCACTTTGTTGCGAGAAGAAGTTCCAAAGCTGGCGGGCAGCCGACCGGTTGATGACCCCCAAATCCTGCGCGCGGTAAAGCCAGCCGTTCATACTCAACCCCCACTCCTGCTTGAGTAGATAAAGCTCACGTGGCTCGAGCCACGAACGCGAGGCACCTAGCAACCGGATCGCTTCCTCTCGGGGGACAAGGAAAGCTCCTGCAAAGCGATTGCAGGCGCGCTCCTCATCGAGACCACTGGCAAGGCGTCCATGTAACACCAAATGCCCCAGCTCGTGCGCCAGGGTGAACCGCTGGCGGTCACCCGGCCAGTCTTGGCCAACAACCACCAAGGTATGGCCGTCGGCCTTAGCCACTAGGCCGTCAAACTTTTTGCCGCCGTCATGAGGAGTGAGGATGACTTTTATTCCTTCCTCTTCCATTTTGTCGATGAGGTTTCGAATCGGGCCAGTGCCTAGCTTCCACGCCGCGCGTACGTGATCTGCTAATACCTCGACCGCCTCATAAGTCTCTACGTGGCTTGGCAACCCTATCGGTAGCTCGAAGGCAACGGGCCAAGAAGCTGGAACGAGAGACTCCAACTCAAACCAACGTTCCAGCTTCTCCCGCACGTCTTCAACTGCTCTGTTCTCGTCTTTCGGCGAAAGCTTGCTGTGCTTGCGGAAGTCCACCTCGGTCAGCGCAAAGCTGGCGTCTCGAAAAAAGTACTCGGTGCGTACCCCCAAGGCCTTCGACAACCGCAGCAAGGTCTCAGAGGAAGGCTTGATCTGATCACGTTCGTACTTGGAGATGGCCATGGCGCTCAGCCCAACGGCCTGCGCTAGCTCGCGCAGAGTTAAGCCGGCCGCCATCCGGCCCTGTTTGATGCGAGTTCCCAACATGCGTGCCCCCTTGTGTTTACAACTATCCCATCAGGTTGACAGATTGTAAACCTTGGGCGTAGAGTTTACGTGAAGGCCAACAACCGGGAGAACCGTAAACCATGGCTACCAACCCTCCGAAGGGCGACGGACATCGAAACGGCGCAGTGCGTGACCGCAGCCAAACCTACAACCCCCAAAACGACCGCTGGACCAAGCGGGATACCGGGACCGGCAAGTTCATCGACCAGAAGGCGGACTCCCGGCCGTTCAAAGGCGTCCGCAAGGAGCGTTAAGCCGACCCCAGCGGATCTAGGAACGCTCTCGACCCTTGACCACACCCTGTAGCTACCCGCACGGGGTCCGCATCAATCAGGCATTGGAGATCACATGGAACACGAAGCGAAATTGGTCACCATCATCGTCGAAGGTACCGCGCACCAGTGGCCCAAAGACGACATCAGCTACGTTCAAGTTGTCACCCTCGAAGATCCCCAGTACCCGCAGCACCCCGAGCGGGTGTATTCGGTGACCTACGAACGCGGCCACGGGGATAAGAAGGGCGTGCTTTCTTCGGGCGGCTCAGTCAAGGTCAAAGAAGGGATGGAATTCCATGTTAAAGACACTGGCGAGTCGTAATGCGGACCTGAGGGCGCTGCTTGAAAAGGGCTACGCGCTGGCTCTCGACACCAACTACCTCGTAGTTCGAGATATCCCTTATCTCGATGCCGCAGGCGAGTTGAAGTGGGGCGCTATTGTCGCAAAGCTCGTCTTTGAGGATGACGTAACCGTGCGCCCGGAAGACCACCAGGTCTTCTGGGCCGGTCCTCGCCCTTATGGGCTGGACGGACAGGTAGTCCGAGGTCTTGGTGGCGGCGATGCACAGCTCAGCCTAAGCGAACATTGCAGCGATGTGGTTGTACAGCAGAGCTTCTCCCACAAGCTCAAAGAAAACGGCGAACCACGTGCATACGTGGACCACGTGGAGAAGATCGAAAGCTACGTTACGGTCATCTCCGGCCCAGCCATGCAACGATTCAATGTTGATCCCTATACGTTCCGCGACTGCGACGAGGCACCAGGGAACTCTGTTTTTAAGCTACGCGACACGCTGACAAGCCGGGCAGAAATCTCGGACTTGGCCAAGCTCTTCGAAAACGATGTGGTCGCCGTTATCGGACTGGGTGGCACGGGCGCATACCTGCTCGACTATATGGTCAAGACGCCTGTGCGCGAAATCCGCGGCTTCGATCCCGACCACTTTTTTGTGCACAACGCATTTAGGTCGCCAGGGCGATTGGACGCGGGGGATGATGGCGACCTCAGGCGTCCGAAGGCGGAGGTCTATGGCACGCGCTACGACAACTTCCGGAAAGGGCTCACGATTAAACCGCTGTTTGTCGACGAATCGTCAGCTGATGAGTTCGAGAGCGTCACTTTCGCCTTCGTATGCGTGGACAAAGGTAGCTCGCGCAAACGCATCTTGGACCTGTTGATTTCGAGAAACATTCCGTTCATCGACGTAGGCATGGGTCTCAATCGTCGACATGGGGCGATCAGCGGTATGGTACGCACCACCTATTTCCCGCAAGACGTGGGTGCCAGTGTGCGTGGCAAGGGCTATGTTCCCGAGACAGACCCGCCGGATGATGTCTACAAAACCAACATTCAGATCGCTGAACTCAACGCCCTCAATGCAGCCTTGGCAGTCCTGCGCTTCAAGCAGATTCGCGGGTTCTATGTGGGACCGGCAGCGTCGAACCAGCTTCTGCTAACGCTGGACAACCTCTCACTCCTGGAACCCGATGAGGATTGAACGCATAAGACTGGAAGCCGTCGAGTTCATGCCCGCCCAGCTGGAGCCGGCAGTCCTATACGTTTCTGAAAAATATCGTACCGCCGCACATTTATGCGCGTGCGGATGCGGCGAGAAAGTACGAACACAATTGGGAGATCTTGGGTGGCACCTTACAACAGGGCGCCACGGCCCCACACTTTATCCCTCGATAGGTAATTGGCAGAAGCCATGTCGTTCCCACTATTTCATTAGGGACGGACGAGTTATCTGGCAAGGTGCTTGGACGGAAAGCGAGGTTCTTGAGGGCCGGCGGGTCGAAGAGATGCGACGAGATGCTTACTTCCGACCGCTCACTGAAGGCCAGTGGCTGCGGCTCAAGCGCTGGCTCAAGCTATGGGTGTCACGTTCACGCTGAAACCGCCCACGCCAAGATGGACTTTGGTTCAGGAGGACTCTTCAATTTCAGCCAGCAACACGAAGTGGCTTCCTGCGTTCGGCCAAACGGAGGCGGCATAGCCGGACCTGGCCCACCGGAACCCTGCGCAACGAGGATGTCCACTTTGGGTCGAAAGCAGCCCTAAGTATTCCCAGCGAGAGAGCCCGCGCACATGCCAACGCCCCTGCCATGCCCGCCTTACCTTCATCGTCCATCGAATCTGCCACGCCGAATGATCGCCGGCGGCTGGGCGCTCTCTACACGCTCGTATGCATCAAGCGCCTCTTCCTCCGCCTTCGAGGTTGGCACCAGTGCGCTCAGTCGACCAGAAGCTTCACAAAACGTCATGAACTGGACCGAGCAGGCTTCGCAGCCGCACGCGCCTGCGCAGGGAACCGCGCAAGTAGGGGTGCAAACGCAGGGTATCGGGCCGGCGTGATCCACGTTGTATCCCGCCGTCTCGGGATAGCGCTTCAGGCCCTCAGCTGTTGGTTCGGACACCACGCACTCCTCCTATAGGACGCTGGCAACACATAGTGACGTTTGCATGCTGAGGGGTTGTTGGCCGGACCGTGCCGCTGACCTGGTACCTCGGGTGGAGCACGGTTGAACCCCATCAAGAGGGTTCAACCATGAAGAACACGCACCGCAGAGTCCCCTGGAACAAGGGCAAGCTGATCGGGCAAAAGGCGCGACTCAAGCTCAAGGAACTGTGGGCCATACGGGTAAGGCTCCAGCTATCCGGGCACACACGCAACCTTGCCCTGTTACCTCGCGATCGATTCGAAGCTCCGAGGCTGCGACTTGATCTGCTTGCGTGTCTATGACGTCTCGCAAGGAACATCTGTCTCTTCGCGGCGATCGTTCTTCAGCGTAAGACGCCCCGCCCGGTGCAGTTCGAGATCAGCGAGCAGACAAGGGCCGCGCTCCTCTCATGGATTCACGCAGCGCGGCTCGGCTTGGCTGACTACCTGTTCCCCGACCGGCGCGGCCGTGACACCTGTATCTCGACCAGGCAGTACGCGCGGATTGTGGACGCGTGGGTCGCATCGATTGGCTTAGACCCGACGTCCCCCCGCTTTCGCCATTTACACACGTCCTGCCACGTGACGACATCCAACCATTCATGATCAACCGACGAAACCGGCAGAGAAGGTATTGAGGTATCCGAGGACAGCCTCGGTCCGACCTTCTGAGATCAGTTCGAATGCGGTCTTTTGGCGAAATGCCGACAGTGGTTCGTTTAGAAGCCAAGCGATGGGTAGCTCGGTCTGGCCAAAGACTTCCTTGGCGGCACTCAGGACGCGCAGCGTGTCGCGCAGAAACGCCTGCACACGAGGCGACTGGGGGCGCGCGGTGAGTGTATTGCGGTGGACGCCAGCGGCTGCAGCCAAATCACTCAGCTGCAGATTCAACGACTGAGCGACCTTACTAGGAGACAAGAAAGTCCCATCAGGGGCGTCCAAGAAGGGCGTGATGAACAGGGCCACGACAGCCACCAGGGGTTCGATGCCTCACGGATGCACTGTATATGCCCTGCTGATGCCCTTTTGCAACCAGTTCGCGAACTCCTCTTTCCGTCACTAGACACCACCCGCAACGGCAATTCGTGTCGGAGCAGGAGGCACCATAAAGAGTCAGAAGTGACACTTTATGGTGATTTGTCCACGGCAAGTGCAGGCACTGCCAGAGATGGTGCGCCCGGCGGGATTCGAACCCACGACCCCTGCCTTCGGAGGGCAGTACTCTATCCAGCTGAGCTACGGGCGCATGCATGGCCGCGCGGGGCCGTGGCCGGAGGCCGGCACCGCGGGGAGCGCAGTATAGCCGAGTTGCCCGCGGGGCGTGGACGCGACCGCCGCGGCCACTCGAAGCGCCCGCAGCGGCGCGGGGCGGGCACGGCCCGCCGGCTCTTGAACGGCAGGAGCACGGCGGGCGGTGCCCGCCTGCGGACTCCCGCCCGCCCGGATCGTGTCGGCGGGCGGGGCGCGCGGGCTCAGCGGGCCTTGAGCAGTTCGCCCAGGGTGTCGGGCTTGCCGGTGTCGCGTTCCAGGTGCGGGTACTTCAGGCCGTCGTGGTAGTCGATGCGGATGGTCTTGTACTCGTCGAAGTTCTTCACCAGCAGTTCGATCGGCTGGTTCTTGTCCTTCGCCGCGGCGGTGACGGCGTCCTTCAGCGCATCGGCGTCGTAGTCGTGGCTGTTGACCGCGACCACCGTCATGCCGGGCGAGATGCCCGCCTTGAACGCGGGGCCGTCCCACAGCACGTCGGCGATGTCGCCGCCCTTGCCCAGCGAGAGGCCGAGCGAATAGGTGAGGTCGGCCGAATGCCGGCGCGCCTCGATCGCCTTCACCGCGGCCGAGGGCTTGTCGGTGTAGACCAGCTTCCAGCCGTGCGCCGCGATGCCGCCGGTCAGCGGGCCGTGGCCGTCCAGGCGCGTGCGCAAATAGCTGGCCCAGTCGAACGGCGCGATGTCATTGAGCGTCTTCACCACGTCCTCGAAGGTGTAGGTGTTGACGTGCCACTGGCCGTTGCCCATGCCGAAGAAGGCCTTGCCGAAATCGTCGATGGAATGCTTGCCGCGGCTCAGTTCGCGCAGCTTGGCGTCGACGTCGAGCCAGATCATCTGGCCGGCCGAGTAGTAGTCCTCGCTGGCCTGGTAGTTGCGATACGGCAGCGGCGCGCGCTGGGCGATGATCGGGTCGTTGGTGGTGTCCTGCACGTTGCGCCAGCTGGCCAGGCCGGGGCGGCCGCGGTCGTAGGTGGCGGCGACGAAGGCGAGCATGTCGCGTGCCTGCTCGCCGTTCCACAGGCCCGAGCGCGCCGCCATCACCTGGCCCCAGAACTGGGTCTGGCCCTCGTAGACCCACAGCAGCGAGTCTTCCATCGGCACGTTGAAGTTCGGCGTGGTGAGGTCGGCGCCGCGGCGGTACTTGCCGTCCCACGAGTGGTTGAATTCGTGCGGCAGCAGGTCGCGGCTCAACGCGTTCTTGTCCCACTCGGTGAAGTAGCCGGTGCCCACGCCATTCTCGCTGGAACGGTGGTGCTCCAGGCCGTTGCCGCTCATCTTGTCGCTGAGCGAGAGCAGGAAGTCGTAGTGGTCGTAGTGGTGCGCACCGTACAGCTTGTACATCTGCTGCACCAGGTTGCGGTGCAGCTTCAGCTGCTGCGGGGTGATCTCCAGGTACTTCGGCGCGTCCGCCACGATGTTGAGGTGCACCGGCGCCTTCGCGCCCGGATCCAGGTCGACGCGCTTGAAGTACTTGCCGGCGTAGATCGGCGAGTCGACCAGGTCGTTGTACGCGATCGGCTTGAAGTGCACGGTGTCGCCCTCGCGCGAGGCCACTTCCAGCGCGCTGCCGAACTGCCAGCCGGCGGGAAAGGTCACGCTGGCCTCGGTCATGATGCGCCTGGCGAAGTAGCCGGCCGGATACACCGTGTTGGCGTTCCACTGCAGGTTCAGCATTTCCGGCGTCATCACCACGCGGCCCTGGCGGCTGTTCTGCGGCGACAGGAACTGGAACGACACCTCGACGCTGCTGGCGCCCTCGGGCACCTCGACGTGGAAGGCGTAGACGTTCAGGGTGTCGCGCTTCCACGGCAACGTCTTGCCGTTGGCGGTCACCACCAGGCCGGCCAGCTTGTCGATCGGACCGCTGGGCGAGTGGTGCCCCGGCAGCCACTGCGGGTACAGCAGGGTCAGCGGGCCCGGCTGCGCCGGGATCGTCTCGTGCACGCGGAAGATCCGGCGCGCCACGTCGGTGGCGTCCACCTTGATCTTCAAGGTGCCCTGGTACGGCACATCCTGCGGCGCCGGGACATCGGCGAGCGCGGCAAAACTGGCCAGGCCAAGGGCGGTGGCGGCGAGGGCGGTGGCGAGGCGGGTGGCTTTCAATGCGTTCTCCGGCTGAAAAAGAGGGCGCCTGCGGCACGGCAGGGAATCCACGGCAAGGGCCGGACAGGCCCGGGAACCCCTGCCGCGGAAGTTGTCGCGACAGACACGAAGCGCCGATGCTAGACCGGCCTCGCCGGGCTTCACCCCTGCCGAAGGTCACGAGCATGGCTCGCGCATGAACCCGTTTCGGCCGGCGGCCGCGCTCTGGCATCGCTCTTGCTGGACTTGCTGGACTCGCTCGATCCCGCAAACCCTTCCCCCGCCGAGATCCGCATGAACGCACCGCTCGACCACCCAGCGCCTGCCGACGGCACCCGCCAGTGCCGCGCGTACCGGCATTACCTGGCGCAGCGGATGGGGCCGATGATCCATGCGCTGATGCTGGTGGCGGTGCTGTCCTATCTGGTGGCGGTCGGCGTCGGCGCACTGATGCGCGATTCGCCGGTACCGCTGTGGCTGCGCATGGCGCCGGCACTGCCGTTGCTGCTGGTGACGCTGGCCACCAGGCGCGTGCGGCAGCCGCGGCTGCTCAGCGCACTGACCCTGCTTTGCGTGCTGCTGGTCGAGATCGGCATCAACCTCGGCAACCTTGGTCACCCCAGGGAACAGAGCTGGGTGCCGCCGGGCCTGCTGATGCCGGTGGCGACCTCGGTGCTGTGGATGGGTCGCTGGGATTTCCTCGTCGCGATGACGCTGTGCGCGCTGGGTCCGCTGCCGGCGCTGCTGCTCGGCCCGATCGACCAGCCGCTGCTGGTGCAGTACGCGGTCTACATGGCGATCGCGATCGCGCTGGCGGCGGTGCTGCGGGCGTTCATGGCGCGCACGCTGTTCGAGCAGTTCCGGCTGGAGCAGCAGCTGCGCGAGCAAGCCAGCATCGACGGCCTCACCGGCCTGCTGCATCGCAACCGCTTCCTCGAACTGGCGCGTTCCACGCTGGCCGAGCTGCACCGGCAGCGGCAGCCGGCCTGCATGCTGTTCCTCGACGCCGACCACTTCAAGCAGCTCAACGACCGGCACGGCCACGCCGCCGGCGACGCGGCGCTGGTGGCGCTGGCCGCGACGCTGCGCCGGCAACTGCGCCCGGGCGATCTGATCGGGCGCATCGGCGGCGAGGAATTCGCCATGCTGCTGCCCGGCAACAGCCTAGAGCAGGCGTGCCGGCGCGCCGAACTGCTGCGCCAGTCGATGCGCGAGATCCGGCGCCCGGACGGCCCGCTCACCATCAGCATCGGCGTCGCCGAATGCTCGCCGGGCTGCTGCGACGACATCGAGACCCTGCTGGCACGCGCCGATCAGGCCATGCGCCAGGCCAAGGACGCGGGACGCGACCGGGTGGTGTGCAGCCCCGACGACTGCTGAGCGCCGGCCCGCGTTACTCCCGCCCGCCTTGCGCCATGCGGCTGTGGCGGATGCCGTAGGCGAAGTAGATCACGCAGCCCAGCGCCATCCAGAGGATGAAGCGCTCGTAGGTGATCCACGGCAGGCCGTAGATCAATGCGACGGAAAACGCGATGCCCAGCGGCGCGGTGAACCACACCGCCGGGGTCCTGAAGTTACGCCGCAGGTCGGGCCGGCGCACGCGCAGCAGCATGATCGAGGCGCAGATGATGATGAAGGCGCTGAGCGTGCCGATGTTGACCAGCTCGGCCACCTCGCCGATCGGCAGCAGGCCGGCGACCAGCGCGGTGAACACGCCCAGGATGACGGTCGGCCGCGCCGGCGTGCCGAAGCGCGGGCTGACCCTGGCGAACCAGCCCGGCAGCAGGCCGTCGCGGGCCAGCGCGAACCAGATCCGCGCCGCGCCCAGCATGAAGGCGAACAGCACGCTGGTGACGCCGATCACCGCCGCCGCGGCGATGGTCACGCTGAGCCAGTGCAGGCCGATCGACTCGAACGCGTCGGACACCGAGGCCTCGCCGCCGAGCGTGCTGTAGTGGGCGATGCCGGTGAGCACCAGCGACACCGCCAGGTACAGCACCATCGCGATCGCCAGCGACAGCAGCACGGCGCGCGGCAGGTCGCGCTGCGGGTTCTTCGATTCCTCCGCCGCGGTGGTCAGCGTGTCGTAGCCGAACACCGCGAAGAACACCACGCTGGCGCCGGTCAGCACGCCGGCCCAGCCGAAGTGGCCGATGCCGGTGGCGGCGTCGACCACCCGCGGCGGCACGAACGGGCGCCAGTTCGCCGTGTCGATGTAGAACACGCCCACGCCGACCACCAGCAGCACGCCGATCACCTTGATCGCCACCACCAGCGTGTTGAAGCGCGCGCCCCACTCGGTGCGCACGGTCAGCAGCAGCGCCACCGCCAGCGACACCGCGGCGGCGATCACGTTGAAGCGGTGGCCGTCGCTGGGCGCGGCGATCGCCGTCGAGCCGTGCAGGCCGAACAGCTGCTGCAGGTAGTACTGCATGGTCTGCGCGCTCATGCTCTGCTGCGCCCACTCCGGCAGGTGCACGCCGGCGGAGGCCAGCAGCACCTGCACGTAGCCGGACCAGCCGATCGCCACCACCGCCACCACCAGCGCGTATTCGAGCAGCAGGTCCCAGCCGATGATCCAGGCGGCGAACTCGCCGAGCACCGCATAGCCGTAGGTGTAGGCGCTGCCGGTGACCGGGATCAGCCCGGCGAACTCGGCGTAGCACAGTGCCGCGCAGGCGCTGCCGATGCCGGCGATCAGGAAGCTGATCGCCACCGCCGGGCCGGCGTTCGTCGCCGCCTGCTGGCCGGCCAGCACGAAGATGCCCACGCCGATGATGCCGCCGATGCCGATCGCGGTGAGCTGCCACAGGCCCAGCACGCGGCGGAAATCACCGCGCGTGCCGGCTTCCGCCTGCAGCTGCTCGACCGTCTTGTGGCGCACCAGCTTGCTGAAGAATCCCATCGCCCGCCCCTGAGTTGAGCAAACGGCGATCATAGCGAATGCGCATGCAGGCACCCAGCGCGGTGCAGCATGGTCGTCGCCGAAGGTCCACGCACGGTAGGGCGACAGCCGGCGGGCGGTGCCCGCCCTACCGCGGCGCGGCGGTTGCCGACTCTGGGGACGCGGCGGCCATGCCCACGCGGGCCGATGACGGACGCAACCACAGCAGTGCGACGGCACTCAGTCCGAACACCAGCGCGATCGCCAGCGCGAGATGGCCGTCCAGATGCGCCACGCCGAACCAGCGACCGCCGAGCAGCGGCACCGCCGCGGTGGCCAGCACGCGCACGCCTTCCGCCCACGGCGCCCAGCGCCGGCCTTCCATCAGCGCACCGAGCATGCACAGGCCGGCGACCAGGTAGAGCGCGTAGGACAGCAGCGCCGGCAGGCTGGCCGTGCCGGCCATGCCGAGGAACTGGGTGGTCATGCCCAGCAGCAGGGCAAACTGCACCAGCACGTAGAGTTTCAGCGGCCGCGGCAGCGGCGGGTCGAAACGCTCGCTGGGCATCACGAAGTCCGGCTTCGGGTAGCGCGCCGCCACGTCGGCCGGGCGCCAGCCCGGCGGCTTCAGCCATACCAGCAGCTTGTCGCGCCAGCGCCGCGCGTGCCACGCGTCCACCGCGGTATGCCAGTACACCTCGGCATTCGCCCACAGCGGGTTCCAGCTGCGCAGCGGCGAACGGGTGCCGTACACCGGCGGGTCGGCGTCGTCCTCCTCGACGAAGCTGCCGAACAGGCGATCCCACACGATCAGGATGCCGCCGTAGTTGCGGTCGAGGTAGCGCTCGTTCACCGCATGATGCGCGCGGTGGTTGGACGGCGAGCAGAACACGCGGTCGAACCAGCCGAGCCGGCCGATCTGCTCGGTGTGCACCCAGAACTGGTACAGCAGGTCGATCAGCGCCACCACCACGAACACCTTGAGCGGCACACCGAGCACGGCCAGCGGCAGGTAGAACAGCCAGCCCAGCAGCACGCCGCTGCCGGTCTGGCGCAGCGCGGTGGACAGGTTGTAGCGCTCGCTCTGGTGGTGCACCACGTGCGCGGCCCACAGGATGTTCACCCGGTGCCCGGCGCGGTGCAGCCAGTAGTAGCAGAAGTCGTACGCCAGCAATGCGCCGAGCCACACCAGCAGGTTGTCCGCCGGCAGCGCGAACAGCGCCAGGTGTTCGACGCACCACGCGTAGATGCCGATGGTCAGCAGCTTGCTGAACACGCCGACCAGCTGCGAGATCACGCCCAGCCCGATGCTGTTGATCGCGTCGTTGCTGGCATAGGCGTCGCGCCCGCGCCGCTTCGCCACCAGCAACTCGATGCCGATCAGCAGAAAGAACACCGGGGTGGCCCAGGTGATGATGAGTTCCTGCGTGTTCATGCCGCCTCGCCGTCGGTGGCGGTGCGCTGCACCGAGCGCGCGATCCACCACAGCGCCAGATAATACGCCGCCAGCACCCACAGGCTGGCCCACGGCAGCGGGCCGCGGAAGCGGTCCCAGGCCAGCACGCTGTCGCTGAACATGAATACCAGCGCGCCGCGCGCGGCCAGCCGGGCGGCGCCATCGCCGTGCCGCGATCGCGCCCGTGCCCACGCCTGCCCGCCCATGGTGGCCAGCACCGCCACGTAGACGATCACCGGCAGGCGCAGCGGCGCGTCGATGGCGCCCCACAGCAAGGTCAGATTCGCCGCGCCATAGGCCAGGCACGCCGCCAGCGGCCACGCCGGCGCGGCGAAGCGGCTGTCACCGAGGAAGGCGGCGATAAAGCAGCCGTGCGCGAGCAGGAACGCCAGCAAGCCCGGCACGAACCAGTCGCCCGGCAGCATCAGGAACACGTCGCCCACCAGCGAAGCGGCGAGGCCGGCGAGTATCCAGCGGCGATAGCGCGGCGACGCCGCCGGCCGCGCGCGCCATGCCAGCACGAAGATCAGCGCGGTGGCCAGCGGCTTGGCCCACCAGTGCAGCCAGCGCCAGCCGTGGGCAGGATCGGCGGCGGCCAGCAGCGCGCCGGCGATCGCGGCCACCGCCGCCGCCAGCGTGGCCAGCGCCAGCGCGCGCGGGTATGCCGCGGGCTCGATGTCGAAGGCAGTGGCGGACATGGGCGACCCGGTGGCGGAAGCTGATCCGATCATAGCCCGGGCGACCGGGCACGCGGCGAGCGGACGGCCCGCCGGCGCGGTTCGCGGCGTCGACGCCGGAACGCTCAATCCGCGCCGGATCGCCGGCTGCCGTACATCCGGCGATACACCGCACTCACCCGCTGCTCCAGCGCGCCGCCCCGGTGGGCCTGCGCGAACGCCTCGTTGAGCTGTTTCTCGGCGGCATGCAGGTCGCGCAGGAACCGGCGCTCCTCGCCCGACAGGCCGCAGTCGGCCATCTGCCGCTCCAGCCTGGCGTCGGCTCTTTCCGGGGGTGGCGGCTTGCGCACGTTCATATGGCGAGCAAGCAAGACACCTGCCAGTCGCGCCGGCCCGACGGTACGCGATCCGCGCCCGGCGCCCGGGCATCGCGATGGCCGCCGCGGGCGCAAACTGCCGCTGCCGGTCAGTCGCGCGCGGCCGCGCCGGCGCCTACTGGTACACGTGCAGCCGGCCGATCGTCCAGGCGTGGTAGGACGCCAGCAGGCCCGGCACGGCGCAGTCGTCGTACAGGCCGTGGCAGCGTTCGCGCAGTTCGGTCGCCGCGGTGAAATACGCGTCGGTGGGCACGCCCGCCGCCTGCAGCACCATGCTGGGCAGGAACGCGATGTCGAGCAACGGGTACTGCGGCAGCGGCGGCCCGGCAAAATTGCTTTTCAGCATGTAGTAGGTGAGGTAGTCGCGGTACGGCTGCAGCGCAGGCGGCAGGCGGCGCGGCAGGTTGCGGATCAGGCCGTTGAAGGACGGCTGGTGGTCGCCGAAGTGCATCAGCACGGTAGCTTGCGGGCGGTCGAGGAAGGCATGTTCCAGCGCGCGCATGGCCAGGTCCGAGGCGTGCAGGCGCGCGAGGTAGGCGTCGAAGTTCAGCGCCGTGTCGGGCGGCAGCCCGCGCAGCAGGCCGCGGTACGGGCGCGGCAGCTTCGCCATCGGCTGGTGGTCGTGCGGGCCATGCTGGTTCAGCGTCAGGATCATCAGGAATACCGGCTGGCCCGGCTTCTTCACCTTGTCGTAGACGCGCTTCGCCGCCGCGAACATCTGCGCGTCGCTCTCCTCCCACTCGTCCAGGCCCAGCTCGTCGGCGCCGTACAGGTGGTCGAAGCCATAGGCCTGGTAGGCGTTGCGGCCGTTGATGAAGTCGGCGCCGGTCGGGTAGACGCCGATGGTGAGGTAGCCGAGCCGGCGCAGCTGCAGCGCCAGCGCGTCGTGCACATTCGGCGCCAGCACGTACGGCGCATACATGCCGCCGGGGCCGAAGATGTCCTGCGGCATGCCGGTCAGCGCGGCGAACTCGCTGACCCAGGTGCCGCCGCCGAAGGTATGCACGCGCAGCAGGCCGTGCGCGCGGGTGCGCGCGTCGGGGCGGAACATCGCCGCCCGGCACGCCGGCACGTTGCAGGCATCGAAGATCGACGGGTCGAAGGTGCTTTCCTCCAGCACCTGCACGATGTCCGGGTACGGTGGCGACGCGCTGCCGGGCGCGCCCCGCGCGGTGGCGCCCCAGTCCCGCTCGGCCACGGCGTCGTCGGCCATCGCCGGCAGCTCCACGTCGGCGTCGTGCAGGTTGACGAAGAAGTTGGTCAGCTGCGCGTCGTCGGACATCTTCTGCCACGCGTTGCGCGAGTGCACCTGCGCGAACGGCCCGGCGGGCAGCATGCACAGCCACAGCGCCAGCGTGCACAGCGCGATGCCGCCGAGGCGCACGCCGGCGGCGCGCCGCGGCCGCCCCAGCACGCGCCAGTCCCAGCGCCACACCAGGTAAAGCAGCGGCGGCAGCAATACGCCCAGGCCGATCCCCACCGTGTACAGGTGCGGGTAGTGGCGCAGCGTGTCGAGCAGGCTGCTGCGCACGTAATAGATGAAGTCCGACGGCATCAGCTGCGAGTCGAGGTAGCGCAGCTTCAGCACCGCCACCGACTTCAGCAGCAGGAACAGCCCGCCGCCGACCAGCAGCGCCATGCCGAGTCGGCCGAACGCGAACAGCAGCACGCCGGACGTGCACAGCATCAGCCCCAGGATGAAACCGCGCTGCAGCGGCAGCGGCTCCTGCCAGGCGGTGAGCGCGACGCAGGCGGCGAAGAAGACCAGCGCGCACAGCGCCACCGCACCGGCCCGCGTGGGACGCAACGACATTCGACGCATGGCTGTGGAGTCCCCCGTCAGGACCGATGTCACCGGAACGCCATCTTACGGTCTGGCGGCAGCAACATGCCGGCGCTGCGGGCACGCCGTTCCACTGGCGTTGGGCCTGGCACGGCGGGCCGGCCAGGGCCGCTCCCGGCGGTCGCCCGCAAGCACCCGGCCATCCTGATCTGCTAGCTTTCGCGGTCTGAATCCGCACACCCCACGGAACCGCCATGCCGCTTCGCCCGACCCCGCTCGCCGCCCCGCTGCTCGCCCTCGGCATCGCCCTGCTCGCCGGCTGTTCCAGCCTGCCCTGGGCGGCCGGCAGGACACCCGACGGCGCGCGCGCGAGCGTGGCGATCCTGGAAACCACCGACGTGCACGCGAACGTGCTCAGCTACGACTACTACAAGCTGAAGCCGGACCCCTCGCTCGGCTACGAGCGCACCGCCACGCTGATCCGCCGCGCCCGCGCCGAGTTCCCCAACACCTTCCTGTTCGACAGCGGCGACACCATCCAAGGCAGCGTGCTGGCCGACTACCAGGCGCTGGTGAAGCCGGTGAGCTGCGAGCAGGAGCTGGCGATCTACCAGGCGATGGACGCGATGGGCTACGACGGCGGCACCGCCGGCAACCACGAGTTCAACTACGGCCTGCGCTTCCTGTCGCAGGTCACCGGCACGCCGATGAACGTGGACGGCGGCCACCGCGAGCGCTGCGCCGGGCCGCGCTTCCCGCTGGTGCTGGCCAACGTCTACAGCGCGCGCGACGGCAAGCCGATCTTCAAGCCATGGACGGTGGTGACGAAGCAGATCGAGGCGTATACGCCCGACGGCAGCAAGCTCAGCGTGCCGCTGAAGGTCGGCATCATCGGCTTCACCCCGCCGCCGATCATGGACTGGGACAAGCAGAACCTGGCCGGCAAGGTCACCGTCAGCGGCGTGGTCGAAGCCGCGCGCAAGTACCTGCCGGAACTCGAGGCGCAGCATCCCGACCTCGTCGTGGCGATCCTGCATGGCGGTCTGAACACCGCGCCTTACACCCCGCAGATGGAAAACGCCGGCTGGTACCTGGCCGGCGTGCCCGGCATCGACGCCCTGCTGCTCGGCCACTCGCACGCCGAATTCCCCGGCCCGCGCTACGCCGGGCTGAAGGAGGTCGACGCCCGGCGCGGCCTGGTGCGCGGCGTGCCGGCAGTGATGGCGGACTTCTTCGGCAAGGACCTGGGCGTGATCCAGCTGGTGCTGGACCGCAAGGACGGCCGCTGGGTGGTCGACCGCGAGGAAAGCCACAGCGAGGTGCGGCGCATCTGCAGCAAGCCGGGCGGCCCGAACAAGTCGGGCCCGCAAGCTGTCGAGTGCGTGCCGGTCGACCCGGCGATCGCGCCGCTGGTGCAGCAGGCGCACGCGGCGACGATCGCCTACGTCAACACGCCGATCGGCGAAAGCGCGCTGCGCATGAGCAGCCACTTCGCCGACGAGGGCAACATGACCGCGCTGGCGCCGGTCAACGCCGCCCAGATCGACTACGTGCGCAATGAACTGCCGCGCTCGCATCCCGAGCTGGCCGGCGTGCCGGTGCTGTCCGCCGCCGCCGCGTTCCGCACCGGCTTCGGCGGCCCCGACGACTACAGCGACGTCGCGCCCGGCCCGCTCACCCTGCGCAGCGCCGCCGACCTGTACTTCTACCCGAACACGCTGGCCGCGGTGAAGACCGACGGCGCCGGCCTGAAGGCCTGGCTGGAGAAATCCGCCGAACGCTTCAACCGGATCGACCCGGCGAAGGCCGGCGAGCAGGCGCTGATCAACAGCCGCTTCACCGGCTACAACTTCGACCAGATCCAGGGCGGCATCCGCTACGTGATCGACGTCTCGAAGCCGGCCGGCCAGCGCATCACCACGCTGAGCTTCCAGGGCAAGCCGGTCGAACCGGCGCAGCCGTTCATCGTGGTCACCAACAACTACCGCGCCAGCGGCGGCGGCCACTTCCCCGGCCTCGACGGCAGCAGCATCGTGCTGGCCGCGCCCGACGGCACCCGCGAGATCCTGGCGAAGTGGCTGGAACGCAAGCAGCGGATCGATGCGCAGGACCTCGAACCGACCCCATGGAAATTCGCCCCGCTGAAGACCCGCGGCCCGGTGGTGTTCACCGACGCCAGCGGCAAGCAGGACGTGGCCCGTGCTGCCGGCCTCGACAACATCCGCCAGCTGAAGGACCACGGCGACGGCACCGCCACCTACGCGATCGACCTGTCGCACTGAGCGCCCGTGATTTTTCCACCTCGCGGCCCGGCCACGGCGCGGGCGTGACTGCCCGGGCGGAGGCAACGCCGGCGCGTTCGCCGGCAGTGCCTCCCCGCCCACCGCGAGACCTGGCCTACAGCCAGCGGCCGTAGCGGCGGATGTAGACCAGTTTCATGAGCTGGGTCAGCACGCCATAACTCGCCAGGGTCAGCGCCAGCCAGGCGAAGTACGCCGGCGGCAGCGGCACCATGCCGATCTTCGCACCCAGCGCACTGAACGGAATCAGCATGCCGATCACGATGATCGCCAGGGTCAGTCCCAGCACCGGCGCGGACGCCACGCTCTGCAGGAACGGAATGCGCCGGGTGCGGATCATGTGCACGATCAGCGTCTGCGACAGCAGGCCCTCGACGAACCAGCCGGAGTGGAACAGCGACTGCCGCGCCGGCGTGTCCGCGCCGAACACGTGCCACATCAGCCAGAACGTGGTGATGTCGAAGATCGAGCTGACCGGCCCCACCCACACCATGAAGCGGCCGATGTCGCCGGCGTCCCAGCGACGCGGCTTGCCCAGGTATTCCTCGTCCATGCGGTCGAACGGGATCGACAGCTGCGAGATGTCGTACAGCAGGTTCTGCACCAGGATCTGCAGCGGCAGCATCGGCAGGAACGGCAGGAACGCGCTGGCCACCAGTACGCTGAACACGTTGCCGAAGTTCGAGCTGGCGGTCATCTTGATGTACTTCATGATGTTGCCGAAGGTGACGCGGCCTTCCAGCACGCCTTCCTCCAGCACCATCAGGTTCTTCTCCAGCAGGATGATGTCGGCCGACTCCTTGGCGATGTCGGTGGCGGTATCCACCGAGATGCCGACGTCGGCGTCGTGCAGCGCCGGCGCGTCGTTGATGCCGTCGCCGAGGAAGCCCACCGTGTGGCCAAGCCGCTGCAGCGAGCGCACCACCCGCGCCTTCTGCAGCGGCGACATCTTGGCGAACACGGTGACCCGCGGCACCAGCGCATCCAGCGCCGCATCGTCCAGTTCCTCGATCTCGCGGCCCTGCACCGAGCGGCTGACGTCCAGCCCGACCTCGCGGCAGATCTTGCCGGTCACCACCTCGTTGTCGCCGGTGATCACCTTCACCGCCACGCCATGCTGGTGCAGCGCGCGGATGGCGGTGGCGGCGGAGTCCTTCGGCGGGTCGAGGAAGGCCAGGCAGCCGACCGCGACCAGCTCGTTCTCGTCGGCCACGCCATAGGCGTGCTCGCGCGCGGGCTGCCGCCGCACCGCCACCACCAGCACGCGCAGGCCGTCCTCGTTGAGCCGGTGCGTCATCGCCCTGATTTCCTGCCGGCGCGCGTCGGTCAGCGGCTCGATCGCGTCGCCGCTGCTGGCGAACGCGCAGATCGAGAGCATCTCCTCCACAGCACCCTTGCAGATCAGCAGGTGCTCGCCATCGCCGTCGGCCACCACCACCGACATGCGCCGGCGGCGGAAGTCGAACGGGATCTCGTCGACCACCCGGTAGCGCAGCGCCGTCGCCTCCAGGTCGCGATGCGCCAGCACCGCCTTGTCCATCAGGTTCCTCAGTCCGGTCTGGAAGCGGCTGTTGAGATAGCCGTATTCCAGCGCCTCGTCGGACGCCTCGCCGTCGAGGTCGAGGTGACGTTCCAGCACGATCCGGTCCAGCGTCAGCGTGCCGGTCTTGTCGGTGCACAGCACGTCCATCGCGCCGAAGTTCTGGATCGCATTGAGCCGCTTCACCACCACCTTGCGCCGCGACATCGCCAGCGCGCCCCTGGCCAGGTTGGCGGTGACGATCAGCGGCAGCATCTCCGGGGTCAGCCCCACCGCGATGGTCAGCGCGAACAGGAACGCGCCGGTCCAGTCGTGCTTGTCCAGCCCGTTGATCAGGAACACCACCGGCACCATCACCGCCATGAAGCGCAGCAGCAGCCAGCTCACGCTGCTGACCCCGCGGTCGAAGCTGGTCTGCACGCGCTGGCCGCCGATGCTGTGCGCCAGCGAGCCGAGGTAGCTGCGCGCGCCGGTCGCCACCACCACCGCGGTGGCGCTGCCGCTGACCACGTTGGTGCCCATGTAGCAGACCGTGGGCAGCTCCAGCGGGCCGGCGCCGTCGTCGACAGCGTTCGCGCGGGTGGGCGCGGCCTTTTCCACCGGCAGCGATTCGCCGGTGAGGATCGCCTGGCTGACGAACAGGTCTTTCGCGCTGAGCAGGCGCAGGTCCGCCGGAACCATGTCGCCGGCACCGAGGTGCACGACGTCGCCGGCGACCAGCTCGACCACCGGCACCTCGATTCGCTCGCTGTGGCCGTCGGAGGCGCGCCGCGTCACCGTGGCGGTGTTGCGCACCATCGCCTTGAGCTTTTCGGCGGCGCGGGTGGAGCGGTATTCCTGGGTGAAGCCCAGCACCACGCTGATGCCGACCATCGCCGCGATGATCGCCGGCCCGGTCAGGTCGCCGCGGTCGGTGAACAGCTGCACGCCGGCCAGCACCAGCAGCACCACGATGAACGGGTTCCTGAAGGCGCGCAGCAGCTGCAGCGACCAGTGCGGCGGTTTTTCGCGCGACACCTCGTTCGGGCCATCGTCGTGCAGCCGCGCGGTGATCTGCGCCGCATCGAGGCCGCGCATGGAGGTGTCGAGCATCGCCAGCAGCGCAGCGGTGTCGCGGAACGCCAGCCCTGCCGCCGCGACCACCCGCGGCGCGGCCTTGCCCGCCACCCGGGCGGCCGATGGTGAAGTGATCTTGCTCATGGGTTGCTTCCGTGAGGCGAGTGCCGATGCCACGAAGCGCGGGCGGCACGGAGCCGCCGTCGCGCCGGCCCTGCGGCCGCGAGAGCGGCCACTTGTCGGGTCAGGCTGGCGGAGGCCAACCCTTGCGCGGGATCACCGCGATCATCAGCGACCGGAGCCCAGCCGCCGCCGGCGCGGCGTCTTCAGGAACGACGCCGGCTCGCGCCGCGCAGGCGCGGCAACGACGCGCTCGAGCCCGCCGGCAGCCGGCCCGGCCAGTGGCGCGGGCACGGTCACGCTGAACTCGGGCAACGCAGCGGCAGCGCGAACGGAAGCGCCGCGCAGGCCTGCAAGACGCAGGCGGAAACAATCGTGAAGGAGCTTCATCAGCCCATCTCCTCATGACGACGCCGTCGGCGTCCTCAGGAGTGGGCCGGACTTTCCCTAGCGGAAAGCACCAGCCGACCGCAGGCGGTCGCCGCAGGCGTTCAACTTGTTGTGCGGCGCCGGCACCCGATGCAAGCGGATGTCGACGTTGCGACTAGGGTAGACGTCCATATGCCTTGGTCAGTCAGGACAGGAAACCGTCCGGCGCGACGCGCCGGATGGCGCGCGCATTCTGGTGCCGGATTGCGCGCGTGTCAATGTCGAACGCGTTCAGATCAGCGGCTGCGATGCCGGCCCCTGCCGCAGGATCGGCTCGACCAGCCAGTGGTCGGCCAGCAGGAACGCGAACAGCGCCATCAGGTAGACGATGGAGTAATTGAACACCTTCATCGCGTACAGCTCGTCCGGCGGGTTCAGCAGGCGCACCGCGTAATACAGGAACGCCCCGCCCAGCACCGTCGCACCGCCCAGGTAGACCAGCCCGCTCATCCCGGTCAGCGCCGGCAGCAAGGTCACCAGCACCAGCAACACGGTGTAGAACAGGATGTGCCAGCGGGTGAACACCACGCCGTGGGTCACCGGCAGCATCGGCACCTGCGCGCGCGAGTAGTCGTCGCGGCGGAAGATCGCCAGCGCCCAGAAGTGCGGCGGCGTCCACACGAAGATGATCAGGCACAGCTGCAGCGCATACGGGTGCAGCGCGCCGGTCACCGCGGTCCAGCCCAGCACCGGCGGAATCGCGCCGGCGAGGCCGCCGATCACGATGTTCTGCGGCGAGGCGCGCTTGAGGAAGGCGGTGTAGATCACCGCGTAGCCGATCAGCCCGGCGAAGGTCAGCACCGCGGTCAGCGTGTTGACCCACAGCACCAGCACCAGCATCGAGGCGATGCCCAGCGCCAGCGCGAACACGAACACCTGGCGCGCGTTGAGATGCCCGGTGGCCAGCGGCCGGTGCGCCGTGCGCACCATCACCTTGTCGATGCGCTGGTCGATCAGCTGGTTGAACGCGGCCGCCGAGGACGACGCCAGCCAGATGCCCAGCGTGCCGAACACCAGCGCGCGCCACGGCGGCATGCCGGGCACGGCGAGGAACATGCCGATCACCGCGCAGAACACCAGCAGCGCGACGATGCGCGGCTTGGTCAACAACAGGTACTCGTGAAGTACGTTCATTTCAGGGTCGTCCCAACGACAGGAACATCGATTCGTCATGCCGCCGCTGCGTGCACGCCAGCGTGGCCAGCAAGGTGAACAGCAACAAGGCCGCCACGCCATTGTGCGCAGTAGCCACCGCCAGCGGCAGGCCGAAGTACACGTTGCTGATGCCCAGCAGCACCTGCGCCGCCAGCGCCAGCGCGATCGCCAGGCCGCACAGGCGCAGGCCGCGCCGCGCCGTGCGGATCGCCAGCCAGCCCAGGTAGCAGAACACCACCAGCGCGCCGAGCCGGTGCGCGAGCTGGATCGCGCTGCGCGCGGCCATGTCGAGCACGCCGCCCTCGTAGTTCACGCCGATCCCGCGCCACAGCACGAAGCCCTCGCGGAAATCGGCCGGCGGCGCCCACTGGCCGAGGCACTCGGGGAACGAGCCGGGGCCGTAGCCGCAGGCCAGCGCCGCGTAGTTCGCCGAGGTCCAGCCGCCCAGCGCGATCTGGCACAGCAGCAGCACGATGCCGATCGCCGCCAGCCGGCGCAGGTCGGCGAGGCCGTCACCCTCCGCCGCCACGCCGGCGAAACGCAGCGCGGCCCAGGCCAGCAGCGCGAAGGTGGTCATGCCGCCGAGCAGATGACCCATCACCACGACCGGCTTGAGCAGCAAGGTCACCGTCCACATGCCGAGCATCGCCTGGAAGATGATCACCGCCAGCGCCAGCACGCAGATCTTCCATGCGCCGGGGCGCGGCAGGCGGATCGCGGCGAACAGCGGCAGCGCGATCGCGCAGACCGCCAGCAGCGACGACCACTGGTGTTCGCCGCGCATGTACAGGCCCACCCCGAGCGCCGCGAACGCGGCGCCGGCGAGCACTGCCAGCAGCGTGCCGCGCCGGCGCCAGCCGGCGATCAGCGCCAGCGCCAGCACCAGCACGCCGAGCGTGCCGGCGAGGAAGCGGTGCACCTGCTCGCGCCAGGCCTTGTGCGCCTCGAACGGGCGATCCGGGAACGCCGCGTCGGCGTGCGCCACCGCCTGCGCGTGCTGCGGCCAGGTGACCTGGCCATAGCAGGTCGGCCAGTCCGGGCAGGACAGGCCGGCGTTGGACAGCCGCACGAACGCGCCGAACATCACCAGTCCGAACGCGAACACCGCCGCGAACAGCGCCAGCCAGCGCAATACCCGCAGGGAGCGCGGCGCCATCACTTGATCACCTTCTGCAGGTCCTTGCGCAAGCCGTTCGGATCGAAGCCGGCCCGGTACAGCGACAACGCGGTGCCGTTGGATTCCACCAGCAGCGCGCTCACGCTGTCCGGGGTGATCGGCCGGAACCCGGCCAGCTTGCCGTCGACGTCGGTGCCGAGCTGCCAGTAGTTGCGCATGCCGTCGCGCGCGTCATCCGCCGGCGGCGTGCCCAGGTAGAGCAGGCGCAGGCGCGACTGGTTGCGGTTCAGCGTGACCCGTGCCGCGGCCATGCGGGTCAGCGTGGCCAGGCAGCGCGCGGCGCAGTCCGGGCCGGCCAGCGCCACCAGGGTCAGCCGCGGCTGGCTGTCGCGCCAGGCGTAGGTCTCGCCATTGGCCAGCTGCACGCGCAACTGCTCGTCGACGAAATTGCGTTGCGGCAGGATCGGCTCGCCGTTGCCCCTGGTACCCGGCTGCCAGCCGCTCCAGCTGAGCAGGCCGGCGACGATCATCGGCGCGACGAACGCCAGTACGATCAGCAGCAGGAAGATTCGGCTCTTGCGCACGGTGGCGGGATCAGCGGCTTTCATCGGTTCTCATCGACCTTGGTGGAATCGGCGCGGCGCGGCTTGCGCTTGCGATGCACGACCAGCAGGATCACCACCGCGGCCAGCGCGAAGGTGAACCACTGGAACGCGTAGGCCCGATGCCGCGCCGGCGGCATCGAGGAAAAATCGAGGTTGCGCTCGCGCTCGTAGATCGCCGCCGGGTCGGGATCCAGCGCCAGCACGCGCGGATACAGCGGCCGCCCGAGGTCCACGGCGACCTGCGCGGGGTCCAGGAAGATCGCACTCTTTGGCCACTGCGTCTGCCGCGCCAGCGCATTGCCGCCCATCTCGAAACCGACCGGTGGCGGCGGCACGTACAGCCCCTGCAGGCTTACCCTGCCGGTGGGCAGCGGCGGCACCTGGGGCGGCGTGTCGCTGCCGTTGCCGGGCAGGAAACCGAGGTCGACCAGCAGCAGCGACGCGCGGCCATCGAGCGCCAGCGGCGCGTACACCTGCACGCCGCCGCGGCGGTCGTGCTTCGGGTTGTCCAGCAGGTACACGCGGTCGGCCAGGTAATGGCCGTCGACCTCGACTCGCGGGAAGCCGTCCGCCGGCGGCGATTCGGCCACCCGGGCGAAGTCCTGCAGCGGCGCCGCGGCGGCCGCGGCATACCGTCGCAGAAGGTCTTCCTTGAAGTCGGCGCGATGCAGCTGCCAGATGCCCAGGCGCACGAACAGCAAGGCTCCGGCCGCAGTCAGCAGCAGCGCCCACCACGCAGGACGGCGAAATCCGCTCACGCCGGACGCCTGCCGGTGGCCGCTATACTCGCCATGTCGAACTGGATCGGATCAATCACGTGGAAACCATCTATAAAATCGCGCTGGTCGTGGTGCTGCTGGTGGTGATCTTCAGCCTCGGCCAGGCGCTGTACTTCATGATGACCGACAAGGACGACGACCGCCGCACGGTATGGGCGCTGACCCGCCGCATCGGCCTGTCGCTGGTGTTCATCGCGATGGTCGCATTCGGCATCTGGATGGGCTGGCTGCACCCGCACGACGTCGGCCAGTGATTGTAACCGCCACCACGCACTGACTGTTCCCCGCCAAACGAAGAAGCCCGCCATCCGGCGGGCTTCTTCGCATTTGAACTCGACCGGAGCGACGCCTTCTTGAAGAGTCCGGCCCGGATGGCCGGTCTTGCTCTTCGCGAGAGGAACCTCGCGTCAAAGTATGTAGACGAACATGAACAGGCCGAGCCAGACCACGTCGACGAAGTGCCAGTACCACGCCACCGCCTCGAAGCCGAAGTGGTGCTCCTTGTTGAAGTGGCCCTTCAGCACGCGAAGCCAGATCACCGCCAGCATGATCGTGCCCAGCGTCACGTGCAGGCCGTGGAAGCCGGTGAGCAGGAAGAAGGTCGAACCGTAGACGCCGCTGTGCAGGGTCAGGTTCAGTTCCTCGTAGGCCTCGATGTACTCGTGCGCCTGGAAGTACAGGAAGGTGGCGCCCAGCAGCACGGTCAGGCCGAGGAACAGCAGGATCTTGCCGCGGTGGCCGGCGCGCAGCGCATGATGCGCAATCGTCACGGTGACGCTGGAGGTGAGCAGGATCAGCGTGTTCAGCAGCGGCAGGCCCCACGCCGGCACGGTGCGGAACGCGCCGCCGGCCTGTTCCGGGCCGTTGCCGCCATTGGCGCCCCACGCCGCCACGTAGTCGCTCCACAGGAACTGGTGGGTCAGCGCGCCGTGACCTTCGCCGCCGAGCCACGGCACCGAGAACATGCGGACGTAGAACAGCGCACCGAAAAACGCGCCGAAGAACATCACCTCGGAGAAGATGAACCACATCATGCCCATGCGGAACGAGGTGTCCACCTGGCGGTTGTAGCTGCCGGCCAGCGACTCGTTGATCACCGAGCGGAACCAGCCGAAGAACATGGCCAGCACGCCGATCACGCCGATGGTCAGCACGGACTTGCCGAAACCGCTCTCACCGGGCTCCGCGTTCAGCCAGTGCGCGGCACCGAACACGGTGGTGAACATGACCACTGCGGCCACGAACGGCCAGTAGCTCTTGGTGGGAACGAAGTAAGCGTCGTGTTGCTGACCCATGGTGTAACCCCGTGGATTTCTCTTGATGACTTTTGCCCCGTCGCAGCGACCGGGGAACTGCACGCCGGTCGTCGAACCCGACCGGTTGAAGAACACGTGTAACGCGCGGAACGCTATTTCATCAGCAGAATCTGCAGGAATGTCGACAGATAGACCGCCAGCGCGACCACGGCAAGTATCGTGACCGTGCGCCGCACCCCGCGACGGGCTTTCCCGTCCGACTCGGCCGTTGTCGCATGAATCGTCTGCTGCGTCATGTCGCTTTGCTCCCGGGGTCATGCCGGCCGCGCGGCCGGCATGACGGATGGACGATCAGTCGTTGACGTGGCCGTGGGCCAGTTCATCGTCGTTGATCACCGGCGGCACCTCGAAGGTGTGGTGCGGCGCCGGCGACGGAATGGTCCACTCCAGGCCCTTGGCCCCTTCCCACACGCGATCGGTGGCCTTCTTCTTCGAGAAGAACGCGCAATGGATCAGCACGCCCACGAAGATCAGCTGGGTGGCGCCGAACAGGAAGCCGCCGATCGAGCTGATCATGTTGAAGTTGGCGAACGCCACGTTGTAGTCGGGGATGCGGCGCGGCATGCCGGCCAGGCCCAGGAAGTGCTGCGGAAAGAACAGCACGTTGACCCAGATCACGCTGTTCCAGAAGTGCACCTTGCCCCAGAACTCGCTGTACATGTTGCCGGTCCACTTCGGCATCCAGTAGTACGCCGCGCCGATGATCGCGAACAGCGCGCCGGTGACCAGCACGTAGTGGAAGTGCGCCACGATGAAGTAGGTGTCGTGATACTGGAAGTCGGCCGGCACCAGCGCCATCATCAGGCCGGAGAAGCCGCCGATGGTGAACAGGATGATGAAGGCGATGGCGAACAGCATCGGCGTCTCGAAGGTCATCGAGCCGCCCCACATGGTCGCCACCCAGTTGAACACCTTCACGCCGGTCGGCACCGAGATCAGCATGGTGGCGTACATGAAGAACACTTCGGCGCCCAGCGGCAGGCCCACCGCGAACATGTGGTGCGCCCACACGATGAACGACAGGAACGCGATGCAGGCGATCGCGAACACCATCGCCTTGTAGCCGAAGATCGGCTTGCGCGCGAAGGTCGGCACGATCTCCGAGATGATCCCGAACGCGGGCAGGATCATGATGTAGACCTCGGGGTGGCCGAAGAACCAGAAGATGTGCTGGTACAGCACCGGGTCGCCGCCGCCGCCCGGGTTGAAGAAGTTGGTGCCGAAGTACTTGTCGGTGAGCAGCATGGTCACCGCGCCGGCCAGCGCCGGCATCACCGCGATCAGCAGGAAGGCGGTGATCAGCCAGCTCCACACGAACACCGGCATCTTCATCAGGTCCATGCCGGGCGCGCGCATGTTGAGGATGGTCGCGATGATGTTGATCGCGCCCATGATCGAGCTGATGCCCATCAGGTGGATCGCGAACACCGCGTAAGCCAGCGAGCCGCTCTGCAGCGACAGCGGCGGGTACATCGTCCAGCCGCCGGCCGGGCCGCCACCGGGCAGGAACAAGGTGGACAGCAGCAGCGCGAACGCGAACGGCAGGATCCAGAACGACAGGTTGTTCATGCGCGGCAGCGCCATGTCCGGCGCGCCGACCATCAACGGGATCATCCAGTTACCGAGCCCGACGAAGGCCGGCATGATCGCGCCGAAGATCATCACCAGCGCGTGCATCGCGGTCATTTCGTTGAAGAAATACGGCTGCATCAGCTGCATGCCCGGCTTGAACAGCTCGGCGCGGATCAGCATGGCGAAGCTGCCGCCGACGAACAGCATCGTCAGCGAGAAAATCAGATACAGCGTGCCGATGTCCTTGTGGTTGGTGGACATGCACCAGCGCTGGAAGAAACCTTTCGGCGCGCCGTGGTGATCGTCGTGCTGATCATGGGTGGCTGCGTAGGACATGGCCTTGCACCTCTAACCTGGAATATGGAATGCGACTGCAAAAAAACTGTGCCGGACCGGCGGCAAGCGGCCTCAGCCCTGCTTGCCGGCGGCCGGAGCGGCGACCTGAGCGGTTTGCGGCGCCGGGGCAGGCGCCGCCGATTGCGCCTCCTGCTCGGCCAGCCACTTGGCGAAATCGGCCTTCGACTTCACCACCACCACGATCGGCATGAAGCCGTGGTCCTGGCCGCACAATTCGGCACACTGGCCGCGATAGGTGCCCGGCGTGGTGAAGTTGGCCCACGCCGCATTGATGATTCCGGGGATCGCGTCGATCTTCCAGCCGGTCGCCGGCACCCACCAGGAGTGGATCACGTCGCCGCTGGTGATCACGAAGCGGATCTTGGTGTCCACCGGCACCACCAGCGGCTTGTCGACGTCCAGCAGGTAGGTGTTCTCGTCGCCGACCTTGACCGCGAACGGATCCATGCCCGAACCGAGCTGGCGGGTCCGGTCGCTGCGCGAATCGAGCTTGGACATGAAGCCGACCTTGTCGATCGACTTGCCCAGGTAGTCGACATAGTCGTAGCGCCACTTCCACTGGTAGCCGGTGACCTTGACGGTCATCTGCGAACCGGTGGTGTCGGCCCAGGTGGTCAGGCCGCTGGTGGCCAGATAGGCCAGGGTGATCAGGATCAGCACCGGGATGGTGGTCCATACCACCTCCACGGTGGTGTTGTGCGACCACTTCTCGGCCACCGCGCCGCGCGATTTGCGGAAGCGGAACATGGCGATGAACATGGCGCTGAACACCAGCACGCCGATCACCGTGCATACGGCCAGCGCCACGTTGTTCAGGTGGTACGGCACCGGTGACCAGGTGCTCGCGCCGCGCTGCATGTTCAGTTGCCACGGACCGGGAGCGGCCAGCGCCACGCTGCCGAACGATGCAAGGGCGAAGGCCGCCGCTGCCGTGAATGATCGCCTGATGCCGCCAGATGTCATGTCTTGCACCTTTGTTGAACCTGCTTGCGTGGCTGTCCGTTGAAGTCGGCCAGCAACACCATGAGTTTCTTCGACAGCGCGGTGCGTTCCTGTTCCGCCAGGAAAGCGCCGATCTCCAGCTCGCGTCCATGCGACGACAGCAACAACCGCTGACGCCCGCTGCCCGGCTCCAGCAGCACGCGCACCCAGTACGACGGGAACCGCGTGCAGCGCCGGCCCGGCAGGGATTGCACCTCCAGCGACTCGGCGTCGAGGGTGATGCGCTCACTGCGGTCGCCAGCCCGCCAGGCCACGCTCAAGGCAATGGCCATGGCAACGGATTCCACCAGGGCAAACAACGGAGCGAACACATTCCCCTGCCACGCCACCAGTCCAGCCGTCATCAGCACCAGCGCTGCCAGAACCACGATCAGCCGACGCAGACCGCGCCGGCTGAGCGTGCGGTTGGGCTTGAGCCACATCGTCACGCGGGGCAAGCCGGCGGTAGCTGGTCGAAGCACGATCATGGAGATCCGGCGTGCCTGGAACGCCGGAATAATAGGCCGCAGCGGCGCAACGGGCAACAATGTCGCACCGGCTTGACCTGGATCAAGGAATCGTGTTGCGTTGAAGCGCCGCACCGGGACGATGGTTTCGGCTCCCGCGGATTGCACGGCACGCGTACAATTCCGCGTTCCCCTCCTCCCGCGCAATCCAGCGACAAGCCCGTGACCCAGCCCATCCTCCGCCCCGAACTCCCCGCCGACGGCACGCCTGCGCGCGCGCGCATTACTGCCGCCTGGCTGCGCGACGAGACCGAAGCCGTCAACGACCTGCTGGCCCAGGCCACCTTGCCGCCGGCCGAGCGCGAGCAGGTGATCGACGTCGCCGCCGGCCTGGTCACCCGCGTGCGCGCCCGCGCGAAGGACCAGAGCGCGGTCGAGTCCTTCATGCGCCAGTACGACCTGTCCTCCGAGGAAGGCGTGCTGCTGATGTGCGTGGCCGAAGCGCTGCTGCGCATCCCCGACAAGGCCACCGCCGACAAGCTGATCCGCGACAAGCTCGGCGAGGCGGACTGGAAGAAGCACCTGGGCCAGAGCGAGTCGCTGTTCGTCAACGCCTCGACCTGGGGCCTGATGCTCACCGGTCACCTGGTGAACCTGGCCGAAGACACCCGCCACGACTTTACCGGCGCGCTGAAGCGGCTGGTCGGCCGCGCCGGCGAGCCGGCGATCCGTCTGGCGGTGCGCCAGGCGATGCGCATCATGGGCCACCAGTTCGTGATGGGGCGCAGCATCGACGAGGCGCTGGACCGCTGCGCGAAGAAGGAATACGCGGTGTACCGCTACTCCTACGACATGCTGGGCGAGTCGGCGCTCACCGCCGAGACCGCCGAGCGCTACCAGGAGGACTATCGCCGCGCGATCGCCCGCATCGGCGCGCGCGGCCCGTTCGCCAACCACACCGACGCACCGTCGATCTCGGTGAAGCTGTCCGCGCTGCACCCGCGCTACGAGGTGGCCAAGCGCGAGGACGCACGCCGCATGCTTACCGCCAAGCTGCTGGAGCTGTCGCAGCTGGCGATGAGCCAGGGCATCGCGCTGTCGGTCGACGCCGAGGAGGCCGACCGCCTCGAACTCTCGCTGGACATCCTCGGCGACGTGTTCGCGCATCCCTCGCTGGAAGGCTGGAACGGCCTCGGCATCGTGGTGCAGGCCTACTCCAAACGCACCCCGTTCGTGATCGACTGGCTGGTCGAGACCGCGCGCGCCGTCGGCCGCCGCTGGTACGTGCGCCTGGTCAAGGGCGCCTACTGGGACGCCGAGATCAAGCGCGCGCAGGAGCAGGGCCTGGCCGGCTACCCGCTGTACACGCGCAAGCCGAACACCGACGTCTCCTACCTGGCCTGCGCGCGCAAGCTGTTCGACGCCGGCATCGAGTTGATCTACCCGCAGTTCGCCACCCACAACGCGCACTCGATCGCCGCCGTGCACCACATCGCGCGTGGCCGCCCGTTCGAGTTCCAGCGCCTGCACGGCATGGGCACCGACCTGTACGCCGAGGTGATCGGCACGGACAAGTTGAACGTGCCCTGCCGCGTCTACGCGCCGGTCGGCACCCACGAGGACCTGCTGCCGTACCTGGTGCGCCGCCTGCTGGAGAACGGTGCCAACACGAGCTTCGTCAACCGCGTGGTGGACGAGACCCTGCCGGTGCGCGAGCTGGTCGCCGACCCCTGCGAAACGGTGCGCCGCTTCGCGTCCATTCCCCACCCGCGCATCCCCCTGCCGGTCAACCTGTTTGGCGAACTGCGGAAGAATTCCATGGGCATCAACTTCTCCAACGACAACGAACTGAAGGCCCTCGCCGAAGCGGTCGCCGCCAAGGCCGGCCCGTGGACCGCCGAACCGCTGGTGCCCGGCGCCAGGGGCAACGGCCCGACCGTCACGGTGACCAACCCGGCCGACCGCCGCCAGGCCGTGGGCAGCTACGTCAGCGCCGACGCCGCGCTGGTGGACCGGGCGCTGGCCAATGCCGTCGCCGCCCAACCCGGCTGGGACCGCCTGCCGGCCGCCAGCCGCGCCGCGATTCTTGAACATGCGGCGGAACAGCTCGAAGCGCGCCGCGCCGAGTTCATCGCGCTGTGCGTGCGCGAGGCCGGCAAGAGCCTGCCCGACGCGATCGCGGAAGTCCGCGAGGCGGCCGACTTCCTGCGCTACTACGCGACGATGGCGCGCCGCCTGTTCGGCCAGCCCGAGCCGTTGCCCGGTCCGACCGGCGAGAGCAACCAGCTGTTCCTCAACGGCCGCGGCGTGTTCGTCTGCATCAGCCCGTGGAACTTCCCGCTGGCGATCTTCCTGGGCCAGGTCAGCGCCGCGCTGGCCGCCGGCAACAGCGTGATCGCCAAGCCGGCCGAGCAGACCAGCCTGATCGGCCACGCCGCGGTGAAGCTGCTGCACGAGGCCGGGGTGCCGCTCGACGTACTGCAGTACCTGCCCGGCGACGGCGCCACCGTCGGCGCCGCGCTGACGAAGGACCCGCGCGTGGCCGGCGTGGCCTTCACCGGCTCCACCGAGACGGCGTGGGCGATCAACCGGAGCCTGGCCGCGCGCAACGCGCCGATCGCCGCGCTGATCGCCGAGACCGGCGGCCAGAACGCGATGATCGCCGACTCCTCCGCGCTGCCCGAGCAGATCGTCAAGGACGTGATCGCCTCCGCGTTCCAGTCCGCCGGCCAGCGCTGTTCGGCCGCGCGCGTGCTGTTCGTGCAGGAAGACATCGCCGACAAGGTGATCGGCATGCTCGCCGGCGCGATGGCCGAGCTGAAGGTGGGCGACCCCGGCCAGCTCTCCACCGATGTCGGCCCGGTGATCGACGAGGACGCGAAAAAGATCCTGGTCGAGCACGCCGCGCGCATGGACACCGAGGCGAAGAAGATCGCCGAGGTGGCGCTCGACCCGGCCGCCACCGCGCACGGCACCTTCTTCGCCCCGCGCGCCTACGAGATCCCCGCGCTGTCCACGCTGAAGCGCGAAGTGTTCGGCCCGGTGCTGCACGTGCTGCGCTGGAAGGGCAGCGAACTGAAGCAGGTGGTCGAGCAGATCAACGCCACCGGCTACGGCCTCACGCTGGGCGTGCACAGCCGCATCGACGACACCGTGGAATACATCCGCAGCCACGCCCGCGTCGGCAACTGCTACGTCAACCGCAACCAGATCGGCGCGGTGGTCGGCGCGCAGCCGTTCGGCGGCGAAAGCCTCTCCGGCACCGGCCCCAAGGCCGGCGGCCCGCACTACCTGCTGCGCTTCGCCGGCGAGCGCACGCTCACCATCAACACCACCGCCGCCGGCGGCAACGCCTCGTTGCTGACCATCGGGGAATAAGGGCCGGGATTCGGGAGAGCATGCCGTTTCGCCCCCTCTCCCCCAAGTTCTGCTTGGGGGAGAGGCTTGGGGTGAGGGAGGCATTCCGCCATTGCCATGCCGCCGATGCGGCATTACGTTGCGGATATCCCACGGGGACCCGCATGCCCACCGACACGACGAATCACCTGACCGACGCGCTGCAGCGCCTGCGCGAGGCCCACGCCCGCGACCCGCAACCCGGCTGGCCCGCCCGCGCCACGCGCCTGCGCGCGCTGCAACACCTGCTGCTGGCGCATCGCGCCGAGATTGCCGCCGCGATCCACGCCGACTTCGGCAATCGCCCAACGGAGGAAACCGAGCTGCTGGAGGTCTTCCCCAGCCTCTCCGCGCTGCGCCATGCGCTGCGCCACGGCCGGCGCTGGATGCGGCCGCAGCGGCGGCTGGCCGGTTTCGCCTTCCTGCCCGCGCGCATCGAACTGCACCCGCGGCCGCGCGGCGTGGTCGGCATCATCGTGCCGTGGAACTACCCGCTCTATCTCGCGGTGGGGCCGCTGGTCGACGCGCTCGCCGCCGGCAACCGCGTGATGCTGAAGATGAGCGAGTACACGCCGCGCTTCTCCGCGTTGTTCGCCGAGCTGGTCGGCAGGCATTTTCGCGACGACGAAGTGCTGGTGGTGAACGGTGACGCCGCCGTGGGCCAGGCCTTCGCGGCGCTGCCGCTGGACCACCTGCTGTTCACCGGCTCCACCGCGATCGGTCATCACGTGATGCGAGCAGCAGCCGCCAACCTCACTCCGGTGACGCTGGAGCTGGGCGGCAAGTCGCCGGCGATCATCGGCCCCGGTGCGCGCTTCGGCCATGCGGTGGAGCGCATCGTGTTCGGCAAGCTGGTCAACGCCGGGCAGACCTGCATCGCCCCGGATTACGTGCTGCTGCCGCGCGCCCGCGTGGAGGAATTCATCGCGCTGGCCGGCGCCGCGGTGGCGCGGATGTACCCGCAACTGGAGCAAAACCCGCAGTACGCCAGCATCATTTCCGACCGCCAGTACCAGCGCCTGGCGGCGCTGCGCGACGATGCGCTCGCGGCCGGCGCACGCGTGCATTCGCTCGGCGAGGCGGTGGAAGACCCGACGCGCCGGCTGCTGCCGCCGCAGTTGCTGACCGGGGTGGACGAGCGCATGGCGGTGATGCGCGAGGAGATCTTCGGCCCGCTGCTGCCGCTGCTGCCCTACGACACGCTGGACGAGGCGGTCGCCCACGTCGCCGCCCGCCCGCATCCGCTGGCGCTGTACCTGTTCGAGACGGATCGGACCCGGATCGAACACGTGCTGGCGCAGACCCACGCCGGCGGCGTCACGCTCAACGACACGCTCTACCACATCGCCCAGCATGGCCTGCCGTTCGGCGGCGTGGGTGGCTCGGGCATGGGCGGCTACCACGGCGAGGCCGGCTTCCGCACGTTCTCGCACCTCAAGCCGGTGTTCCGCCAGGCGCGCTGGAACGGCGCGGGCCTGCTCAACCCGCCCTACGGCACGCGCTTCCGGCGCGTGCTCGACCTGCTGCTGCGCCGCGGCTGAGAGCATGAATCTTTGCGATCATCCCTGATCGCTTGAGTCAAATGGACGGCCATCCATGGCCGCACTCTTCAAACAAAAAAACCTCCCCGCCGAGGCGGGGAGGTTTCATTCGCACGGTTGCCGCAGGTTGTGCGTCAGAACTTGTACATCGCCGACAGGCTCAACAGGTTGCCGTAGTCGTCGAAGTTGCCGGTCAGCGTGTCGCCGGTGCTGTTGGTGAGGTCGACGTGGGCGTTGTTGACGAAGATGTGCGCGTAGGAGACGTTCACCTCGAAGTGCTCGCTGGTCTTGTAGCCGAGGCCGACGGTGGCCATCTTGCGGGTCGAGTCCGGCACGCGCGGGCTGCGGGTGGCCAGGTAGGTCGGGCTGCTGTCCACCGCGATGCCGCCGCGCAGGGTCAGCTTGTCGTTGAGGTAGTAGTCGCCGCCGATCGAGGCGTAGATGGTGTTGCGCCAGTTGTACTTCTCGCTGGTCGAGGGCTGCGCGTTGCCGTAGTTCACCGTCAGGTTCTTGAACACGTCCCACTTGGTCCAGGCCACGTCGACGCCCAGGCCGAACTTCTCCGCCTGGTGCCAATAGCTCGCGCTGACCACTGCCGGGGTGGTGAAGTCGGCGGTGCCCGTGGTGTGGGAGAACGGCGGAATCGAGCTGGCCAGCGCCGGGTTGGCGAGCAGCAGGTCGTAGCCCGGCGTGGTGGTGAAGTTGCCGGTGCCTTCCAGGCGGTGGCTGATCTTGGAACGGTAGTTCAGCGCCAGCTTGTCGTTCGGGGTCAGCTTCCAGTATCCGCCCAGCTGCCAGCCGTAGCCCCAGTCGTCGCCCTTGATGCGCGCATAGCCGTCCACGCCCGGCGGCGTCACCGCCGCCACGCCGGCGGCGGCGGCCTGGCCCTGCTGCACGGCCGCCTGGATCATGGCGGCGCCCTGCGCCTGCGAGATCTGGCCGGCCGCAATGGCCGCCTGGATCTGGGCGACGCCGGCGGCGGTCTGCGCCGAGATGCCCTGCTGGATGCCCAGGCCGACGGCGTTGAAGTTGATCGCGCTGGTCAGCTCGGCGCTGGTCTTCTGCGCGATGACGCTGGCGCCGAGGCTGAAGTTGTCGGTGACGTCGAACGACGCCGACAGCGTGGCGTCGAGCGACTGGAACTTGGACTTGATGCCGTGGTAGCGGCCGACCCAGTCCTTGTCGTACTCGGTCTGGAAGCCGAACGGCACCGAGAAGCCGGCGCCCACGTGCACGCGGTCGCTGACCTGGGTGGCGAAGAACAGCGCCGGCACCGGCAAGGTGGTGCCGGCGTCGCCGCCGTTGCCGCCGCCGATCGGGCGCCCCAGCACGTCATGCGCGCTGCCGTCGAACTTGGCGCTGAAATTGATCGCGGTGACGTCCGCCTGCAGATAGGTGCCCTTCAACTCGGACATCGCGGCCGGGTTGTTGACCACCACCGAGGCGTCGCCGCCGGCGGTGGCGGAGCCCGCAAAGGCGCGGCCCAGCCCCTTGGCGCTGTTTTCCTTGAGCTGGAACGCACTGGCATCCGCGCTCGTGGGTGCGACCAGGGCGCCCACGATCGCGATGCTCAGCGCGGCGAGCGCCAGTGGACGGGCGGTGCCCGTGAGGGAACGGAAAGTCGTGTGCATCGCTAGCTCCTGCATGGTGTTGGAACAGCTTCGGGGTAGTGTCGGTAGAGCGGCGGAAGAACAAATTCATACGTGCGTTTGAACTTCCTTGCGCAGGACTCTGCCTTGTTGGACAAGGCGTTGCAAGTGCGCTCGCAACAAAATACTAACGCCCGCATTCCACCCGGGCAGGCAAACTCGCAAGCTGGTTCGCCGGCCGGCTCTGTCACTCTTCGGCCTCCCCGGCGCTTGCCGTCCTGCCCCACGGTGCTGCCATGCAATGTTTCGTCTATGCCAGCCTGCGCAAGATCGACAGCTACCTGTGGCTGGCGCAGCGCGACGCGTTCGACACGCTGCCCGAGCCGCTGGCGCTGCTGCTGGGCGAGCTGCGATTCGTGATGGAAGTGCAGCTGGACGAGGCCCGCAAACTGCCGGTCGAGGACGCCGCGCAGGTACTCGAGCACCTGCGCATGCAAGGCTGGCACCTGCAGCTGCCGCCGCAGGAGACCCTGGCCGCCGCCAACCACCCTGCCTACACCCATTCGCCGCGGGATGATCGGGACGAGTGAATCGCGCATCATCGGGCTCGCGTTAACGCTTGGTTACCGCCCGCACCGCCAACGATTTCTATACTGTCCCCATGACCCAGCCCAAATCGCGCCGCCGCCCCCCTCTCCTGCACGCCTTGGCCTGGTTCATCCCCGGATGGCTCGCCGTGGCCGTCGCCGGCCTGGTCAACCATCCGCTGACCCTGGTTCCGCTGCTGCTGGCCAACGCGCTGACCACGGCGGCGATCTGCCATGCGATCGGCTTCGACCCCGAGCCGCGCTTCGGCCGCACCGTGCTGCGCCGTGGCGCCGCACACCTGGTGATGTTCACCGGCTACACCGTGCTGGTGTTCGTGCTGGTTGCCTGGCCGATGCTGCAGCTGACCCACGAACCCAGTCTCAGTGCGGCGCTCGTGCTGGCCGCGGCGCTGGTGCTGGCGCTGGTCGCGCTGTGGCGGCTGTGGCCGGCGTTCGGCCTGGTGTTCGTGTGGGACGACGCCTACCCGAGCCAGCGTGACGGCTCGTGGATCTTCACCGCCACCCTGCGCAGCATCGCGTTCGGCCGCCACCTGTCGCGCGAGGAGCGTTTCTTCAGCCACTTCCTGCCGGCCGCGTTCGCGCTGCTGGTGCTGGCCTTCGGCGCGATCGCGCTGACCGGTTTGTACGGCGTGCTGCCACCGGAGCCGCGCGTCGCCGCGCTGGCGATCTACGGCGTCGTGCTGTTGCCGCTGGGCTGCCTGGTGATCGCCAACCGCACGCTGCGCGCGCTGCTGTGCGAACGCCAGCAGCCGCGCCGGCGCGCCGATCGCGCGCCGGCCGCCGCGCCGCGTCCGGTGCTGAGCGAACGCGAACGCACCGCCGGCACGCCCGAGCAGGCCGCCGCGCTGCTGGCCGCCACCCGCGACGGCGACATCGAGCGCGCGCTGGCGCTGGTCGAGGCCGGCGCCGATCCCGACACCGCGCCGCCCGCTGACGAGCGCGACCAGCGCCCGGTGCTGATGCTGGCCGCCTTGCTGCCCGACACCCGCCTGCTGCGTGCGCTGATCGCCAAGGGTGCCGACGTCAACCGCGCCAGCGGCGGCATCACGCCGTTGCTGGCCGCCACCCGCGACAGCTGGCACGGCCGCGCCGAAGCGGTGCTGACCATGCTCGCCAACGGCGCCAGCCCGCTGGTCACCGACGCCGAGGGCAACACGCCGCTGCACGGCGCCGTGCTAAGCCTCGACGCCGGCGTGGCGGCGATGCTGCTGGACGCGGCCGCGCCGATCAACGCCTTGAACAAGGCCGGCGTCAGCCCGCTGGCCTGCGCCTGCCGCGCCGCCAACTGGCCGCTGGCGAAGTTCCTGCTGGAACGCGGCGCCAAGCCGGCCCCGGCCGACGGCGAACCGGCGCTGGTCGCCGCCGCCGGCATCGCCGACGACGACCCGGAAGGAGTGAGGCTGCTGCTCAAGCAGCGCGCTGCGGTCAACGCGGTCGATGCGCGGCACCGGCACGCCCTGCTCGCCGCCGCCGCCGAAGGCCACGAACAGATCGCCCGCGCGCTGTGTGCCGCCGGCGCCGACGTCAATCTGGTCGATCGCCACGGCAGCAGCGCGCTGATGGAAGCCTCGCGCGCCGGCGCCGGTGGCATCGTGCAGCTGCTGGCCGAGGCGCAGGCCGACGTCGCCCTGCGCGACAGCCACGGCCGCGACGCGCTGATCCTGGCCTGCCAGTCGCCGCGCGCGCACGCCGGCATCGTGCGCGCGCTGCTGGCGCTGGGCGCCGAGCCGAAGGCCGCCGGCAGCGACGGCCGTAGTGCGCTCGATCACGCCGCCGGCGCCGGGCGCTGGGACCTGGTCGCCCTGCTCGACCCCGAGACGCCGCTGCCGGCCAGCCTCAGCCAGGACGTGCTGGGCGAAGGCGGCGACACCCCGGCCCATCTGCTGGACGCGTTGCGTTTCGGCCACTGGGCAATCGTCTCCGGCTTCACCGAGCGCGTGCGCGACTGGCCGCAGCCGCAGCTGGCCCGGCTGTACCTGGAGCTGGCCGCACCGGGCCTGGGCGCGGCCCGCCGCTGGCTGCTCGAGCACGGCCTGGACGCCGAAGCGCGACTGGAATCGCCGCGCATCGACGACGCCGACACCGCCGACGCGCCGCCGCTGCCGCCACCGGGCCAGCGCCTGTTCGACGCCCTGCTGCAACAACTGCCGGACGCCACCGAAGCGCTGGACGACCTGCTGCAGGCCGGCGCCAGCCCGGCCGGCGCCGGCCTGCTGGCGCAGGCGCTGGTGCGCCTGAACGGCGCCGCGCAGGGCGCCGCGTTGCCGCTGAACCTGCTCGAACGCGGCGCCGATCCGTTCGGCGCGGATGCCCACGGACGCACCCCGCTGCAGCTGGCCGTGGTCAACGCGCAGCTGCCGCTGCTGCAGGCCCTGCTGGCACGCGGCAGCGATCCGAACACGCGCGACCGCGACGGTCGCACGCCATTGTTCGCCGCACTGGAACACGGCGCGCAGGCGCTGCCGCTGGTGCGCGCGCTGATCGCCCACGGCGCGAACCCCGAGGCGACCGACGCCAACGGCGAAACCCCGCTGGGCCTGGCGCTGGAGCACCCGGCGGTGGAACGCTGGCTGGACTGGCGCGACTGGCCGCGGCCGAACCGCGCATTGCGCGCCGACGACCTGCCTGCCGCCGCCAAGGCCGGCGCACTGGCCAGCGTGCAGCGCCTGCTGGAACTGGACTTCGCCGTGGACACCCGCGACGAGCAGGGCGCCACCGCGCTGCTGCATGCCTGCGGCGCCGGCCATCGGGAGATCGCCGCGTGCCTGCTCGACGCCGGTGCCGACCCGACGCTGGCCGCGTGCAGCGGCGTGACCCCGCTGGCCGCCGCGGTGGCTGCACGCCGCGAGGCGCTGGTCACCCTGCTGCTGCGGCACGAAGTCGCCGTCGACCAGCGCCTGCCGAACCAGGCCACCGCACTGATGGTGGCCGCCGCGATGGGCTACCCCGACATCGCCGAGCAGCTGCTGGGCGCCGGTGCTGCGGTCGACGCGCTCGACGACGCCGGCCGCAGCGCACTGCACGCCGCCGCGCAGTTCGGCTTCGAGCACAACGACAGCCTGCGCGCGCGACGCCTGTTCGACGGCCTGCTCAAGCACGGCGCCGACATCAATCGCGCCGACCACGAAGGCAAGACGCCGCTGCTGCTGCTGCTCGGCGCGCAGCTGCGCCCGGGCAGCGCCTGCGACGCCACCCACATCGGCGCGCTGGTGCCGCTGCTGCTGGAGGCTGGCGCCCGGGTCGAACACGCCGACCAGCGCGGCGTCACCGCGCTGCACGCCTGCGCCATGCACGCGCTGCTGCCGCCGGCGCGGGTGCTGCTGTCGCGCGGCGCCGACCGCCACGCGGCCGACGCATTCGGGCGCACCGCGGCCGATGTGGCGCGGCAACTGGGCTACGTCGACATCGCCCACGAACTGGCCGCACGCAGCAGCGCAATCCCCAGCGTGCGGCAGACCCTGCGCCAGCCGGCCCAGCCGGCGGACTGAGCCGGGGAAAACCGCCGGAAGCGTTTTCCCCGCGAGCTCCGCGCCCGTCCGCTACTCCGCTTCCTCGCCGGCCAGCGGCGTGTCCGCATCGCGCTGGCGTTCGCGTTCCGCGCTGCGCTCGGCATCGGCCTCGAACAACCGTTGCAGGTCGAGCATCGCCTCGCGGGTGCTCTGGATCAGCTTGGTCTCGTCGTCGTAGACCAGCGCCTGCTTCTTCAGCAGCTCCTCGTCGTAGCGGCGGAAGCGCTCGACCCGGTCGGCCGCCAGTTCGTGCGGCAGCCCCAGCGCTTCCAGCGTCTTGCGGGTCATCTTGAGGCTGGAGTGGAAGGTCTCGCGGATCGGCTCCTCGACGCCCATGTCCATCAGCCGGAACACGTGCTGGCGGTTGCGCGCGCGGGCGATGATCTTCAGGTGCGGGTAGTGCCGCCGCACCAGCCGCGCGGTGCGCAGGTTCGCCTCCGGATCGTCGGTGGCCAGCACGAACACTTCGGCCTTGTCGGCCCGCGCCGCGCGCAGCAGTTCCGGCCGCGCCGGGTCGCCGAAGAACAGGTTGACGCTGCCGAAGCGGCGCGACTGGTCCACCTGGTCGGCCGAATGCTCCAGCGCCACGAACGGGATGTTCTGCGCGCGCAGCACGCGGGCGATGATCTGGCCGACCCGGCCGAAGCCGGCGATGATCACCCGCGGCGTGCCGGCCTCGATCGCATCGAACTCGCGCGACGGCTTGTTCGGCCTCACGTTCAGCGCCTTCGCCGCCAGCACCACCAGCAACGGGGTCAGCGCCATCGACAAGGTGATCGCCAGCACCAGCGCATCGCGATGGAGCACGCCGATCAGCCGCTGCTCGGCCGCCTGGCGCAGCACCACGAAGGCAAACTCGCCGCCGCAGGCCAGCAGCACCACCAGGCGCAGGGTATCGGAGCGGTTGAGCCCGCCCAGCAGGCGCCCCAGCGGCCACAGCAGCACGCCCTTCAGCAACAGCAGGGCGCCGACCAGCACCAGCATCAGCCCGGGCCGGTGCAGCAGCAGCGACAAGTCCATCGACATGCCCACGCTGATGAAGAACAGGCCCAGCAGCAGGCCCTTGAACGGCTCGATGTTCGATTCCAGCTCGTGCCGGTACTCCGAATCGGCCAGCAGCATGCCGGCCAGGAACGCGCCCAGCGTGGCCGACACCCCGGCCGTCTCCATCAGCAGCGCCACGCCCATCACCACCAGCAGCGCGGTGGCGGTGAACACCTCCACCGAATCGGCCTTGGCCACGAAGCGGAACACCGGGCGCAACAGGTAGCGGCCACCCACGATCACCGCCACGATCACGCCGACCGTGCGCAGCACCGCGAACAGGTTGAAATCCTGCGCGGTGGACGAAGCCAGCAACGGCACCGCGGCGATCAGCGGGATCGCCGCCAGGTCCTGGAACAGCAGGATCGAGAACACCTGGCGGCCGTAGGCGGAACCGGCCTCCTTGCGCTCGGCCAGGATCTGCAGGCCAAACGCGGTGGACGACAGCGCCAGGCTGCCGCCCACGATCGCCGCGCCCTTGCCGGTGAGGCCGAACAGGAAATACCCCGCCGCCGCGATCGCCACGCTGGTCGAGAGCACCTGCAGCAGGCCGGTGCCGAACACCGAGCGACGCATCACCCACAGGCGTTGCGGCGACAGCTCCAGGCCGATCACGAACAGCATCAGCTCGACGCCGAACTCGGAAATCGTCGCCACCCCTTCGGTGTCGTTGACCAGACCCAGCAGCTGCGGCCCGATCACCACGCCGGCGATCAGGTAGCCGAGCACCGCACCCAGCCGGAAGCGCTTGGTCAGCGGCACCGCGATCACCGCGGCCAGCAGGAACACCACCGCGGTCTGCAGGAAATGATGGTTGTCCACGCGCTGGCGGCTCCGGTCGGGGAGTCTCGATTATTCCACGCGATGGATGACCGCACGGCAGGCGCGCGGCATTTTCATGACGGGGTTGCCGGAAAGGACCGGGCCCGCGCATGGCGGGCCCGATCGTGCTGCAGAGCGACGCGTCGCCTTACTGCTTCGGCGCGTCCTTCAGCCCGCGGTTTTCCAGCATCGGCTCGATCTCGGGGTCGTGGCCGCGCCAGTCGCGGTACATCTTCGCCAGTTCCTCGGTGTTGCCGCGCGAGAGCACCATCGCGCGGAAGCGGTCGCCGTTCTCGCGGGTCAGGCCGCCGTGTTCCTTGAAGCCGATGAAGGCGTCGTCGGCCAGCATCTGCGTCCACAGGTAGGCGTAGTAGCCGGCGGCGTAGCCGTTGCCCCAGATGTGCTGGAAGTAGCTGGAGCGGTAGCGCGGCGGCACGTAGGACAGGTCGATGCCGTCCTTCTTCAGCGCGGCGGCCTCGAACCGGTCGGCGTCCTGCAGCGGGGCGTCGGCGCCGAGCATGTGCCAGTTCATGTCGAGCAGGGCGGCGGCGACCAGTTCGGTCATGTCGTAGCCCTTGTTGAACTTGCCGGCCTTCTTCATCTTGTCGACCAGTTCCTGCGGCATCGGCGCGCCGGTCTGGTAGTGCTTCGCGTAGTGGGCGAACACCTTCGGGTCGGTGGCCCAGTGCTCGTTGAACTGCGAGGGGAACTCGACGAAGTCGCGCGCGGTGTTGGTGCCGGACAGGGTCGGGTACTGCTCGTCGGCGAAGATGCCGTGCAGCGCGTGGCCGAACTCGTGGAACATGGTGATCACGTCGTCGAACGACAGCAGGGCCGGCTGGCCCGCGGCCGGCTTGCTGAAGTTGCACACGTTGAAGATCACCGGCCTGGTGCCGAGCAGCTTCGACTGCGCGACCAGGTTGTCCATCCAGGCACCGCCACCCTTGTTGTCGCGCTTGAAATAGTCGGTGTAGAACAGCGCCAGCGACTTGCCGTCCCGGTCGAACACCTCGAACACGCGCATGTCCGGCTGGTACACCGGGATGTCGTGGCGCTCCTTGAAGGTCAGCCCGTACAGCTGGTTGGCGGCGTAGAACACGCCGTTCTGCAGCACGCTGTCCAGTTCGAAGTACGGCTTGATCTGGTTCTCGTCGAGGTCGAACTTCGCCTTGCGCACCTGCTCGGCGTAGAAGTTCCAGTCCCACGGCGCCAGCTTGAAATCGCCGTGCTGCCGGTCGATCACGGCCTGGATGTCGGCCGCCTCGGTCTTCGCCCGCGCGGTGACCGCAGGCACCAGATCCTGCATGAACTTCAGCGCCGTTTCCGGCGTCTTCGCCATCTGGTCGTCGAGCTTCCACGCGGCGTAGTTCGGGAAGCCGAGCAGCTTCGCCTGCTCGGCGCGGATCTGCGCCAGCCGCTCGATGGTCTTGCGGGTGTCGTTCGCGTCGCCCTTTTCCGCGCGGTTCCACGAAGCCTCGAACAGCGCCTGGCGGGTGGCGCGGTCGCTGAGATCCTGCAGTTCCGGCTGCTGGGTGGTGTTCTGCAGGGTCAGCACGTACTTGCCGTCCAGCTTGCGGTCCTTGCCGGCCTGGGCGGCGGCGGCCAGCTCGGCGTCGGACAGGCCGGCCAGCCTGGCCTTGTCGGTGATCACCGGCGCAGCGTCCTTGGTGGCGGCCAGCAGCTTGTTGGTGAACGCGGTGCTCAGCGTCGACTCCTCCTTGTTTAGGTCCTTCAGCTTCGCCTTGTCGGCGTCGGAGAGTTTCGCGCCGGCATGCACGAAGTCCTTGTAGACCACCTCGACCAGGCGCGCCGACTCCGGATCGAGCTTGAGCGTGTCGCGCTGGTCGTAGACCGCTTGCACGCGCTGGAACAGCTTGCCGTTGAGGTGGATCGCGTCCTCGTGCGCGGCCAGCTTCGGCGCTTCTTCTTCCTGCACCTTCTGCAGCGTGTCGTTGGTGTTCGCGCCGGTGACGGCGTTGAACGCCGCCATCACCCGGTGCAGCATCGCGCCGGACTTCTCCATCGCCACGTAGGTGTTCTCGAACGTGGGCGCGGCCGGATCGTTGGCGATCTTCTCGATCTCGGCCAGCTGCTGCTTCATGCCCTCTTCGATTGCAGGCTGGTAGTCGGCGTCCTTGATCTTGTCGAACGGCGGCGCCTGGAACGGCAGCGTGCTGGCGCTGTAGAACGGGTTGCTGGTCATGGCGGCGGCGGTGCTGCTGGCGGCGGCGACCGAGGCGGCCGGCGCGGGTGGGTTGGCGGCCTCGTGCGGCTGCTGCGAGCAGGCAGCCAGGGCCATCGTGGTGGCGATCACAATCGTGCGCAGATGCGACATCGGGTTTCCCTGGAGTGGCGCGCCCATGGCCGGGCGCGGAAGGCGGTAGCCGCCGACTGTACCGGCAGCGCAGGCAGTTTTCCAAACCGCGCGATGGAGCGGGCTCAGGCTGCGCGCAGGTCGCGCAGCTGCCACGCCGCGCCGATCAGCCGGTACAGCCGGTGGCGCACCACGCTCATCGGCAGGTCGGTGATGAGATCCACGTCGGTGCGCAGGTCGGCGACCCGGGCCTGCACCTGCGCGGCCGGATCGGTCGCGCCGAGGCTGGCGTCGACCGCATCCGGGTCGGGCTGCGCCGCGCGCCAGCGCCGGAACAGGGCGTCGTCGCGCAGCGCCTGCTGCAGCGCCGCGGCGAAGTCGTTCGGGCCGGCACCGTCGTAGGCGAAGCGCGGATCGTCGCCGCGCGCATGGCCGAGGTCGGCGATCGACAGGTAATAGTGGTTGCGGGCCATGACGTCTCCTGGCTTCGGGCGGACACTTATCCCAGCACGCCGGACGTGAAGTTCAGTCCAACGCCGCCACCGCCGCGCGCAGGTAGCCGGCGGCCCGCGCCGGCGCCACGCCATGCGGCAGCACGCCCAGGCACGGCGCCGGCAGCAGTTCGCACAGGCTGGCCAGGTTCTCCTCCGGCGCGTCCATCGCCGGGTCGACGCAGTTGCCGATCCAGCCGAGCAGGCGGCAGCCGTCGGCCGCGATCGCGCGCGCGCTGAGCTGGGCGTGGTTGAGGCAACCCAGCCGCAGGCCCACCACCAGGATCACCGACAGCTGCCACTGCCTGGCGATGTCGGAGGCGAGCAGCCCCGGCGCCAGCGGCACCAGCCAGCCGCCGACGCCCTCGACCACCACCATGTCGTGCGCCGCCTGCAACCGCTCGAAGGCCTCGCGCAGCGGCGCCAGCGTGATCGCCACGCCGTCGTGCGCTGCCGCCAGGTGCGGCGACAGCGGCTCGCGCAGCGCCACCGGGTTGACCAGCGCGTACGGCAGGCTCCCGTCGCCGCCGGCGGCCAGCAGCGCCAGCGCGTCGTCGTTGCGCAGGCCGCCGGGCGTTTCCGTGCAGCCGCTGGCCACCGGCTTCATGCCGCAGGCATCGCGGCCCGCCGCGCGCAGCGCATGCAGCAGCGTGCACGCCGTGTGGGTCTTGCCGATGCCGGTGTCGGTGCCGGCGACGAACACCGCCTGGCTCATGCGTGCCACCACGACGCCGGCGCGGCCATCCCCACCATCTTCATGACTCGAGTCCTCGTTCGACACTGCGCATCCGGCGCGCGGTTCCGCGCCGGCGCCGTAGCGTAGCAGCCATGACGAACGGCATACGGCAGCGGTCCGTTTAGGAAATTCTTAGGAAACCCGCAGCGAAATTTTAGGAAACGCGCATGCCGTGCCTGCCTAGACTGGACAGCCTCGACGCGCGGCACGACGCCGCGCCGTCGTTCCCCCACCCGACTACGGCAGGCCACCATGCACAACCCATCGCACCGATCCGCCGCGGCAGTGTCCGCGCCCGCCCGTTACAACATGTACGGCTTCATCCACAAGGCGCTGCGCGCGTTCATGGCCGACACCCTGCTGCGGCTGGGCCGCATGGACCTCGCCGATGCCGGCGAGGTCGACGCCACCCTGCAGCAGGCGCGCGAACTGCTGGGCTTCTGCCGCGTGCACCTGGACGACGAGAACCGCTTCGTGCACCCCGCGCTGGAAGCGTGCGAGCCGGGCAGCGCGGCGCGCATTGCCGGCGAGCACGTGCACCACGAGGAAGACATCGCGCTGCTGCTCGAACAGATCGACGCGCTGGAACACCGGCACGCCGACGAGGCCGCCAACGGTCTGTACCGCCGGTTCGCCGTGTTTGTCGGCGGGAATTTCGAGCACATGGAGTACGAGGAGCGCGAGCACAACGCGGTGTTGTGGGCGCACTACAGCGATGCGCAGCTGCGGGCGATCGAGGGCGCGCTGGTCGCCTCGCTGCCGCCGCAGGCCAGCGCGCTCGGGCTGCGCTGGATGCTGCCCTCGATCGCCCACGCCGAACGCGTCGCCCTGCTGGGCGGCATCCGCGCCCACGCGCCGGCCGTGGCGTTCGACGGCGCACTGGCGCTGGCCCGCGCGCATCTGGACGCGCACGACTGGCAGAAGCTGTCCGCGGCGCTGGCGCTGCCGCAGGCCGCCTAGGGCCGCGTGCCCGCCGGCACGTCGACCAGCTGCAGCGGCCGCTCCACGCACAGGCGGAAGCGGCCGCGCCCGGTCTTCTCGAGGCGCACGCAGGCCTCGCGTTCGAGCAGCCGCCGCTGCAGCAGGATCAGCCGCGCCTCCAGGTTGTCGCTGACGTCCGGCAGGCGGATGCGCGGGTCGAGCCGCAGCTCGCGGTTGGCGAAGCTGCTGCGGCCGGCCTCGTGCTCGCGCAGCAGCGTCCACAGGATCGCGCCGGCCACGCCCTTGATCAGGTAGTCGTCGCCGAAGAACACGCTGTCGTTCTCGGCGTAGTGGCGCACCGTCACCGGCGGTCCGGCCACGCGGCGACGGCGTTCCTGCGCCGGCGCCGGCTCGGCCGCACCCTCGGCGGCGTCGCGGAACAGGTTGATCGCCAGGCCGAGCTGCGCGGCCAGGGTGACCAGCGCGTCCTCGTCGTCGTAGCCGAAGCGCAGGTCCTGCGGGCTTTCCACGTACAGCACGCCGAGCAGGCGCCGGCCGGCGCTGACCGGCACCGCCAGCTGGCTGCGCGATTCGGCCAGGCCCGGTGGCGGGATCGCGGTCTCCAGCCGGTCGGCCTCGCCGCCCTGCGCCACCGCCGCACGGATCGCGCGGCCGTAGGCGTACTCGCTGGTCATGTGCGCGATGCGGATCGGCGTGCCCTCGCGTGCGGCCACGCCGATCACGCCCTCGCCCAGCGGGATCTCCGAGCCGATGCCGGACTGCTCGTAGCCGCAACTGGCCAGCGTGAACAGCTTGCGCCCGCCGCCGTCGAGCAGCAGCACCATCGCATGGCGTATCTCGAAATCCTCGCGCAGCACGGCGAGCATGGCTTCCAGCAGGCCCTCCAGGTCGGCCGCCGCGGCCAGCCGCTGCGTGGCGTGCCGTGTCGCCGCCAGCAGGTTGCGCCGCGGCGGCGCGGGCGGCAGCGGCCGGCCCGGTACCTGTTCGATCGCCTGCACGCGGTAGACGTCCGAACCCTTCAGGCGGAACACCCCGCCCATGCCGACGTGCGAGGCGATCCCGGCCAGCTTGGCGCGCATGCGCTCGAACAGCGGGCCCTCCATCTCGGTGCGCAGGTAGCGCAGCGACAAGCGGTACATCGCCGCGGTCTGCGGATGGATCAGCAGCAGCCGCGCCTGCGGGTTGGCCAGGATGTTCTGTCGGGTCTTGTTGAAGAACTGGAACGACAGCGCGAGGTGCTCGCCGTCGAGGTATTCGATCTGCGACAGGTAGGCCACGTTCGGCGTGCCGTCCGGCGCGCAGGTGGCCATCACGCCGGGAATGCTGCCGTCGAGGCACTCGCGGATCGCGTCCAGGTTCATGGCGCCGGCTCCAGCGGCCGGCCGGCGTCGGGGCCGGGGGTCTGCACGAACGCGGCCGCGGGAGTGAACGCCACCACGCTGAGCGTGGCGTCGTCGCCGGCCAGCAACGCCCGCACCAGCGCCTCGCTGATGCCGATGCCGCCCAGCTCGGCCACCATCGCCGCGCGGTACGCCGCCACCCGCGCCGCATCCGCCGGCCGCGCCGGCGCGATGCTGGCATCGTCGCCCTTGAGCTGCAGCGAGCGGTGCGTGCTCGGGCTGGTGAACACCACCGCGATGCGTCCGTTGCGGCGGAGATCGTCGAACAGCGCCTGCGCCTGGCTGGCCTGCACGAACAGCTGCACCCGGCTGCGATCGCGACTGACCCGGCAGCCCTGCGCACGCACCAGCTCCGGCATGTTGGCGGCGTTGCGCGAAGCCACGATGATCGACGCCGCGCCCTCGACGAAGCGGACGTGTTCGGCATCGAGCACCGCGGTGGGCGGGTGGGCCGGCATGCGTCGTCCTCAACCCGCCTGGCCACGCCGCCGCAAGCGCGTGGCGGGCGGCACGACCCGCCACCGCGGGGCCGGCGCGAAGGCGAAGGCGCCGTCCACGCGGATACCCGGCCGTCCCGCCTCGATCGCCTCGCCTTGCCCGCTCGGACCCATCGGCTCTCCCCCGCATCGGTGCGCGCATAATACGGGCTTTGCCGCAGGACACGCCGCATGTTCGAACTGAAAACCCACGCCTACGCCAGCAAACGCGAGCACTACGACGACCTGGTGCGGCAGGCGCGCGGCATCCTCGCCGGCGAGCGCGACCTGATCGCGAACGCGGCGAACTTCGGCGCGCTCATCTACCACAGCCTGCCGCAGCTGAACTGGGCCGGCTTCTACCTGTACGACGGCACCGAGCTGGTGGTCGGCCCGTTCCAGGGCAAGCCAGCCTGCATCCGCATCGCGCTGGGCCGCGGCGTCTGCGGCACCGCCGCGCAGACCCGCCGGACCCAGCTGGTGCGCGACGTCAACGCGTTCGCCGGGCACATCGCCTGCGACGCCGCCTCGCAGTCGGAGATCGTGGTGCCGCTGGTGAAGGCCGACGGCAGCCTGCTCGGCGTGTGGGACGTGGACAGCCCAGTCACCGACCGCTTCGACGAGGACGACCGCGCCGGCATGGAGGCACTGTGCGCGGCGTTCATGGCGGCCGTGACCGGCTGATCGTCCTTGGCGATTCTCGCAGGAGCCCGCTCGCGGGCTCCTGCGAGCGCTAGCGCGTCTGGGGCGCGCCTTCGCGCGGCTGCTGCAGCAAGGCCATCGCCGCCTGCCGCGCCTCGTCCACGCCGGTGCCGGCGGTGGAGGAGAACACCTGCGCGGTGGCGTGCAGGCCGTCGGGAAAGCTCTTGCGCATCGCCGCCAGCGCCTGCAGCGCCTGGCCGCGCGAGAGCTTGTCGGCCTTGGTCAGCAGCAGGTGGCAGGGCAGCCCGCTGGCGAAGCAGAAGTCCAGCATCATCCGGTCGAATTCCTTCAGCGGATGGCGGATGTCGGCGATCAGCACCACGCCGCGCAGGCTGCGGCGCTGGTGCAGGTAGCGGTCGATCTCCTGCTTCCAGTGCTCGCGCATCTCCTGCGGCACCTTGGCGTAGCCGTAGCCGGGCAAGTCGATCAGCCGCGCCTCCAGCGGCAGCTCGCCCTCGGCCTGCGCCAGCGGCGGCAGCGAGAACGCCACCATCTGCTGGGTGCGCCCCGGCGTCTTCGACGTGCGCGCCAGGCCCTTGTGCCCGGTCAACGCATTCAGCGCACTGGACTTGCCGGCATTCGAGCGTCCGGCAAACGCCACCTCGGCGCCGCGGTCGGCGGGAAGCTGGTCGACGCGATGGGCGGCGAGCACGAACTGCGCGCCTTGCAGGGGATTGGACCTGCCTTGCAGGGGATTGGACATGGGGATGGTTTGACCAAGCTATGGTGGCACAGGGATAATTCTGCGGTTTCTGCCTGTCGCAGGCCGCATGGCCACCATCCCTGGCAGTTGTTCGCAAGTCTCTCGGGAGTCAAGTGTATGAGTTTTCGGTCCGCTGGTTTCCGGCCTGCTGTTCTCGGGTCCGTCGTCGCCCTGGTGTTTGCGCTGACCAGCAATGCACTGCTCGCCCAGGAGGCCCAGCCGGCCGCCGCCGGCAGCGCGGCGACCGCACCGGCGGCTGCGACCGCGGCCCCCGCCGCCACGGTCAAGCCCGGTGACGCCACCGCCGGCCAGGCCAAGGCCGCGGTCTGCGGCGCCTGCCACGGCATGGACGGCAACTCGGCCGACGCGCAGTACCCGAAGCTGGCCGGCCAGAGCGAGCAGTACATCGTGCGCCAGCTGACCAGCTTCAAGGCCGGCAAGCGGCAGAACCCGATCATGATGGGCATGGCCGCGCCGCTGTCCGAGCAGGACATGCACGACCTCGGCGCCTACTTCGCCAGCAAGACCCCGCTGCCCGGCGTGGCCGACCAGGCGCTGGTGGAGCGCGGCCAGGCGCTGTTCCGCCAGGGCGAGGCCACGCGCGGCATCCCGGCCTGCATGGCTTGCCACAGCATCGACGGCCGCGGCAACCCGGGCGCGATGTACCCGCAGCTGGCCAGCCAGCATGCGCAGTACGTCGAGGCCACGCTGAAGGCCTGGCACGACGGCACCACCTGGGGCGACGACGCCCACGCGCAGGTCATGCCGGCGATCGCCAAGCAGCTGAGCGCCGACGACATCGCCGCCCTCGCCAGCTACATCGAGGGCCTGCACAGCGCCGCCGGCCAGCCGGCCAGCGCGCCCTGACCGAACCCGCGCCGGCCGAAGTGCCGGAGCAGTCGTCTTGCGTCCCGCCTTTCCGAGGTCCGCCATGTTGAAGCGTCTGCCGTTCCTGTGTGCCGCCCTGCTCGCACTCGCCGCCTGCAGCCATGACCGCGACGCCGGCAGCACCGCCCCGGCGACGGCACCGGTCGCCGGCAGCAGCGCCGAAGCCGCGCCGGCCAGCCCCGCGACCGGCGCCGCACCGGCCACCGCCGGCAGTACGGCGCCCGCCAGTGCCGGCACCGCCGCCGCGGCGGCCGCCCCCGCCGAACCCGCTCCCGCCGCGACCGCCCCGGCCGTGGCCGCAGTGCCGTTCGTCGACAACGGCAAGTGGGTCGAGGGCAAGAACTACTTCCTGATCGACCCGGCGCAGCCGACCAGCCACCCCGGCAAGATCGAGGTGACCGAGGTGTTCTCCTACGGCTGCCCGGCCTGCAACGGCTTCCACGCCACCGCCGACCAGATCGCCAGGAGCCTGCCGCCGAACGCGGTGATGAACTACCTGGCCGCCTCGTTCCGCCCGGACGAGAACTGGCCGATGTACCAGCGCGCGTTCTACGCGGCGCAGGCGCTGGACCTGGTCGGCAAGACCCACGACGCGATGTTCGACGCGGTGTGGAAGAGCGGCGAGCTGTCCACCTACAACCTCAAGGCCAGCGGGCTGAAGCCGCGCGAGGCATGGCCGACGATCGAGGACGCGGCGAAGTTCTACGCCAGGTACGGCGTCGACCCGAAGGAGTTCGTCGGCGTCGCCAACTCGTTCACGGTCAACACCCGCATGAAGCGCGCCGACGACCTGATGAAGGCCTACGGCGTGGACAGCACGCCGACCATGATCGTCAACGGCAAGTATCGTTTCACGGCCAGCTCCGCCGGCGGCTACGCGCAGTCGATCGAGCTGGCCCAGTGGCTGGTGGCCAAGGAAGCCGCCGGCAAGTAAGCCGGTTCGGTTAACCTGACCCGCACGGCGGCCCCGCCACCCTGCGAAGAGAGACCCTCGATGTTCAAGCGATTCGTCCACCCGCGCGTACTCACCCTGCTCGCCGGCCTGCTGCTGGCCAGCGCCTGCACCGCGCAGTCCGGTGCGCCGGCGCCGTATACCGAGGGCAACGAGTACGTCACCCTGCCTGCCCCGCACCAGCGCTACAGCGGCGAGGGCAAGGTGGAAGTGGTCGAGGTGTTTTCCTACGGCTGCATCCACTGTGCGCAGTTCGCGCCGATCGCCGAGAAGCTGCGCAAGCAGCTGCCAGCCGGCGCGGTTTTCAAGCTGGTGCCGGCGCCGTTCAGCGCCGAGTGGCTGCCGTATGCGCGTGCGTATTACGCGGCGAAGCAGCTCGGCGTGGTCGAACGCACCCACCTGCAGCTGTTCGACGCCAAGTTCGCCCAGCACTACCCGATCAACTCGCTGGACGAACTGGCCGACTTCTACGCCCGCGAAGGGGTCGACCGCGCCGCGTTCATGCGCCTGGCCACTTCGCCGGAGGCCACCGCGAAGCTGAAGGCGGACCTCGAGCTGATCCGGCAGTGGCAGGTGGACGGCACCCCGACCATCGTGGTCAACGGCAAGTACCGCGTGGCCGCGGTGCATTCGTACGACGAGATGGTCGCGGTGACCCAGTGGCTGGTGAAACGCGAGCTGGCCGGCAAGTAGGCCTCGCCGGCCGCGCCGGGCGATACGGCTGGCGCGCCGTTCATCTGGGGTGGATCATGCTGGGCGCCATGCCCGGCGCCTGAGCGTGCGCGCCGGCGTCCCCTTACCGTGTAGTGTGTTGCCATGAGCCGCGCCGCCATTTCCCGAGCCGCCCCCGCCGAGCGCCGCCTGCGCCTGCTGAGCTGCAACATCCTGGCCGGCGCCAGCGTGCAGCGTTATCGCGAGTACGTCACCCGCAGCCTCAACGCGGTGCTGCCGGGGCGCAGCAAGATGGACAACCTCGACCGCCTGGCCGAGGTGCTGGCGCAGTTCGACGTGATCGGCCTGCAGGAGGCCGACGCCGGCAGCCTGCGCTCGGGCTTCCTCAACCAGACCCGCTACCTCGCCGAGACCGCCGGCCTGCCGTTCTGGAGCCACCAGCCGAACCGCGCGATGGCCCGGCTGGCGCACTCGGCGAACGGCCTGATCAGCCGGCTGGAGCCGCATGCAGTACTGGACTACCCGCTGCCCAGCCGGATCCCCGGCCGCGGCGCGCTGCTGGCCCAGTTCGGCGAGGGCGACAATGCGCTGGCGGTGATGATCGCGCACCTGTCGCTGAGCGCGCCGGCGCGCGCGCGCCAGCTCGGCTTCATCGCCGAGCGGCTGCAGGATTTCCCGCACGCGGTGCTGATGGGCGACCTCAACGCCGAGCCGGGCAGCGCCGAGATGCAGCAGCTGTTCGCCAAATCCACCCTGCAGCCGCCGGCGCAACCGACGCCAACCTTCCCCAGCTGGAAGCCGCGGCGCGCGCTGGACCATATCCTCACCTCGCCGGGGATCCGGCTGGAGAAGACCTGGGCGCTGCCGCAGGCGTTCTCCGACCACCTGCCGCTGGCAGCGGAGATCAGCCTGCCGGCAGCCGTCGGCGCCAAGGCCGCGCCGGAGCGCGCGCGATGACCGCGGCAACCTGGCGACGGGCCTGGCCATGGCTGGCCTTGCTGTTGGTGGCGCTGCTGGCGGCCTGGCTACGCTACGGCGTGGTCGAATCCAGCACCATCGGCCAGCTGTGCAGCGCCGGCGGCCCGTGGTGGTGCCAGTGGCGGCAGGGGCTGGTGCTCGGCTTCCTGCACGACGCCTACGGCACCGCGGCACTTGCCGCCACCGCCTTGGCGCTGCTGCACCGGCGCGCCTGGAGCGCCTGGCTGGCGGCCGCGCTGGGCGCCTTCGCGCTCGAACTGTACTGCGTGGAAAGTGGCGCGCTGGCGCTGCTGCTCGGCAGCCTAGCCCTGCTGCGGCTGCAGGCGCCAGGCGCGGCGCCACTCCAGCAGCACCGGCAGCACCAGCAGCAGGTTGAGGCCCAGCCATAGCCACGCTACCGGAGTGAGGCCGGCTTCCTGCCAGAGCACCGCCAGCGCGAGCGGCAACGGCCACAGGGCGAGGAAGCGTTCCTCCAACAGCGGCATCGCCGGCGCGCGCCGGTCGCCCAGCCAGCCGAGCAGCGCGTAGCCCACGCACGGCAGCAGGAACAGGCCCAGCGGGAAATCGCGGTAGCGGCCGTCGACCGCCAGCAGCAGACCGTAATACACCAGCGCGAACAGCCAGCCGGCGCGCAGCCAGCGCGACGGCGCGGCGGAGCTGGCCGTGCCGCTCAGCCGCGCGGCGATCCGGCGCGCCAGCCGCAACGCGGTGAGCAGGGCCAGCGCACAGGCGGCGAGCGACACCGCCCACTCCCAGCCGTCGCGGCAGGCGTACAGCATCTGCCGGAACTGCCAGGCCAGCGCGCAGCCGCTGGCGGCGCCGGCCAGCGCCAGCGCCAGATGGCCGCGCCGGCGCCGCTGCCGGCCGCCAGCCAGCACGAACAGCGCGGCGCCGGCCGCACCGGCGAGCCAGCCGGCCCACCAGTGCGGCTCCTCGGTCACCGGCCCCTGCATCGCGAACTTCGGCCGCGCCTGCGCGTCGAAGATGCCCCAGTAGCCGCCGGCGGTGCCTTCCTGCGCGCGCTTCCACGGCTGGTCGAACGCCTCGATCACGTTGTACGGCATGTGCACGGTGGCGGCGTAGCGCAGGAACTCGCGCAGGTAGCGCGCCTCGTTGACCACGCTGGCGCTGGCCGCCTGGCGTGGCCGCCCGGCGCTGGGCCAGCCGGTCTCGCCGATCATCACGCGCCGGCCGGGAAACGCCTGCTGCACCTTCGCGTACACCGCCGCCACGTGCTGCACCGCGCGTTCGGGCGGCACCGGCTGGTCTTCCCAGTACGGCAGGATGTGGATGGTGAGGTAGTCCACCGAATCGGCCAGCTCGGGATGGCGCAGCCAGAATTCCCACACGTCGGCATAGGTCACCGGCACCGTCACCGCCGCGCGCACCTGGGCCAGGTAACCGGCGATCTGCGCCGACGACAGCTCGCCGCGCAGCAGCACCTCGTTGCCCACGATCACCCCGCGCAGCACCTGCGGGTACCTGTTCGCGGTAGCGATGCCCAGTGCGACCTGCTGCGCGTTCGCCTTGGCGTCGCCGCCCAGCCAGATGCCCAGCAGCACCTTCATGCCGTAGCGCCCGGCGATCGCGGGCACCGCGCTGAGGCCCTGCCCCTGCGAATAGGTGCGCACGCAGTCGAAACGCCGCGACAGCGCGCGCAGGTCCGCGTCGATGCGTTCGGGGCTGATGTAGGCGCTGGCGTCCAGCGGCGTCTCGCCGGCCTGGCGGAACGGCGCGTAGGAGACGCAGGCGATCCGCGCCGACGGCGCATCCGGCAACGCCACCGGCCGGCCGCTCGCCCACCACCAGGCCGCCCCGGCCAGCGTCGCCAGCGACAGCGCCAGCCACGCCGGCCAGACGCGACGAAAGACAGGCGAAGCTGCTGGCGACATGCCGATCCCGTGAATGCGTGCAAACGAAGCGCGCCAGCTTAGCAGGCGCGTCGGCCCACGCTCACCTCATCGCGACAAGCGGTTCAGGCGCATCGACTACACTGCCCGCGATCCACCGCAGGAGTCCCCATGTCCGTTTCCGCTGCACTGCGGCGCATCCTGCTCGCCGGGCTGCTGTTCGCCGGCTGGCTGCTGACGAGCGTGCCGGCGCACGCCGCCGAATCCGACGACACCCGCCGCGCCGCCTTCAAACAGGCCTACGCCGCCGCCGAGCAAGGCGGCGACGGCTGGCGAGCGCTGGCCGCCAGCCTGCACGACTACCCGCTGTACCCGTACCTGCAGGCCGCGGCCTTGCAGCACGACATCCAGCAGCTCGACCGCGCCAGCGTGGAGGCGTACCTGACGCAGTACCCGGACTGGATCCCCGCCGCCGACCTGCGCCGCTCGTTCCTGCTGGAACTGGCGCGCCGGCAGGACTGGAGCGCGTTCCTCGCGTTGTACCAGAGCGGCCTCGGCGACACGCTGACCTGCGACGCGCTGCAGGCGCGGCTGGCCGGCGGCGGCACGCTGGAGTTCGAACGCGACCTGGCCACGCTGTGGGCCAAGCCGAACCTGCCCGATGCCTGCGACCCGGTGCTGGTCGCCGCGCACGACCAGGGCCTGCTGACCGAGGCGCGGCTGTGGACGCGGATCGACCGCGCCGCCGATGCCGGCCAGGCCGGCACCATCGCCAGCCTCGCCGGCTGGCTCGCCGAACCCGGCCGCGCCAGCGCGCTGCAGCTGGCGCAGGCGCTGCGCGATCCGGCCGCGGCCCTGAACGCCGCGCGCAGCTGGCCCGACCAGCCGCGCCAGCGCCAGGCCGCCACGCTGGCGCTGACCCGCCAGGCCCGGCGCGACGTCGACGCCGCCGACACCGCCTGGCAGCAACTGCAGTCCCGCTTCGCTTTCAGCGAGGCGCAGCGCAACCAGATCCTGCAGGCGCTGGCGCTGTACCACGCCACCGATTTCGACGACGGCGCACTGGCCCGGCTGATCGCGCTGCCTGCCGCTGCACAGACCGACGGCACCCGCGAGTGGCGGGTGCGCGTGGCGCTGGCGCGGCAGGACTGGAACGCGGTGCTGGCCGGTCTCGACGCGATGCCGGCCAGCCAGCAGCAGGACGACGAGTGGCAGTACTTCCGCGCCCGTGCGCTGGCCGCGCTGGGCCGCGCCGACGAAGCGCGCCGCCTGCTCGATGCCCAGGCCGAGCAGCCGACCTTCTTCGGTTTCCTGTCCGCCGACCGGCTCGACCAGCCGTACGCGATCTGCCCACTGAGCCTGGCCGGCGATCCGCAGCGCGAACAGGCGCTGCTGGCCAACCCCGGCCTGCAGCGCGCGTTCGAGCTGTACGCAGTGGATCTGCCGAAGCTGGCCCGGCGCGAGTGGGCGCGCGCCCTGCAGGATGCCGACCCGGCCACCCGGCGGCTCGCCGCCATGCTGGCCAACCGCCGCGGCTGGTACGACCGCGCCGTGTTCACCCTGAGCAGCGGCGAGGCGCTGCGGCTGTACGCGCTGCGCTTCCCGCTGGCCAGCCAGGACGGCCTGGTGCCGCAGGCCGAGCAGGCCGGGATCGAGCCGGCCTGGACCTACGGCCTCCTGCGCGCGGAAAGCGCCTGGATGAGCGATGCGCAATCCGGTGCCGACGCGCGCGGCCTGATGCAGCTGCTGCCGGCCACCGCCGCGCTGGTGGCGAAACGCAACGGCCTGGACTGGGGCGGCGGCGACACGCTGTACGACCCGGTCACCAACATCGCGCTGGGCACGCGCTACCTGGCGCAGATGGCCGCGCGCTTCAACGGCTCACCGTGGCTGGCCAGCGCCGCCTACAACGCCGGGCCGAACAAGGTCGAGCAGTGGCTGGCCGCGCGCGGCACGCTGGCGCCGGACCTGTTCGTCGCCACCATCCCGTACAAGGAAACCCGCGAGTACGTGGCGCGGGTGATGGCGTTCAGCGTGATCTACGATTGGCGCCTGCGCGGCGACACGGTGGTGCCGATGGCCAGCCGCCTGGTCGCGATCGGCCAGCCGTACGCGCTGCCCAGCGCTGCCGCGGTGCGCCGCACGGTGACCTGTCCCGCCGAAGCGGCACCGACGCCGACCGGCGCCGCCAGCGTCTCGCCCTGAAGATCCATCGAGGAGATTCCATGGCCGCTCAGCAACTCGTCATTCTCGGCGGCACCGGCTTCGTCGGCAGCCACCTGGTGCCGCGGCTGGCCGCCGACGGCCATCGCATCGTGCTGCTCAGCCGCAACCGCGAGCAGCACCGCGAACTCGGCGTGCTGCCCACGGTGAGCGTACGCAGCGCCGACATCCACGACGACGACGTGTTGCGCCGTCACCTGGCCGGCGCCGACGCGGTAATCAACCTGGTCGGCATCCTCAACCCGCATGGCCGCGACAGCTTCCAGCGCGTGCACGTGGAACTCACTCGCCGGCTGATCGCCGCCTGCGAGGCCGGCGGCGTGGGTCGCCTGCACCAGATGAGTTCGCTGAAGGCGGGCCAGGGCCTGTCGCAATACCTGAAGACGCGCGGCGAGGCCGAGGCGCTGGTCAAGGCTTCCGCGCTGGACTGGACGATCTACCAGCCCAGCGTGATCTTCGGCCCCGGCGACGGGCTGGTCAGCCGCTTCGCCAAGCTGCTGCGCCAACTGCCGGTGCTGCCGCTGGCGCGCGCGCCGTCGCGGATGGCGCCCACCTTCGTCGGCGACGTGGCCGAGGCGATCGCCCGCTGCGTCGACCAGCCGGCGCTGGGCCAGCGGCGCAGCTTCGAGCTGTACGGTCCCGAGGTGCTCACGCTGGGCGAGATCGTGCGCGCGATCCGCGCCGCCGCCGGCCTGCACACGCCGGTCGTCGCACTGCCCGACGGCCTCGGCCGGCTGCAGGCGCAGTTCGCCGAGCTGCTGCCCGGCAAGCCGTTTTCGCTGGACAATTTCCGCTCGCTGCGCACCGACTCGGTCGGCAAGGTGGACGGCTACGCCGCGCTGGGCATCGTGCCGCAGGCGCTGACGCGCTGGCTGCCGACGCTGCTCAACGAGCCGCCGCGGCAACGCCGGCTGGCCGCGGCGCGTTCGCGCAAGCGCTGAGGCGAGGCCGGCGGCTCAACGCACGCCCAGCAGCAGCCGCAGGCGATCCAGCTCGGCGCCGTAGCGCGCGGCCAGGGCCGGCTCGCGCCGCCAGGGCTGCTGCGTGCGCAGCGCCGTGCGCGCTGCCGCCGGCTCGTGCCGGAAACCAAGGCAGGCCGGGTCGTCTTCGAGCCCGCAGAACGCCAGCAGCCGGCGCACCTGCGCCTCCGGCTCGGCCAGCAGCGCCTCGTGGTCGAGCACCAGGAACCGCTGCGGGAACAGCTGCTGCCAGTGCCGGCCGAGCCGCTCGTGGTCGCGCCAGTAGCTGGCGATGTCGTCCAGGTCGTAGCTGAAGTCGTGGCCGCCGGCGAACAGCTCGCGATAGCAGGCGAAACAGGTTTCCAGCGCGTCGCGCCGGCAGTGCACCACCCGCGCGCCCGGCAGCATCGCCAGCGCCACGCCCACCACGCGCCAGTTCAGCCGGTGCGCGTCGACGAAGCGCGGCCGGCCGCGGCGCCAATGCCCGGCGCGCGCGAGGTAGTCCTGGCCCAGTCGCGCCCAGTCCGCCGGCGTGGCCGAACCGACCCATTGCAGCAGCGGCTGCCCGCGCCGGGCCGACTCCTCGCCGATCACCCGCTGCAGGTCGGGCGACTCGTCGACGCCGCCCACGTACGGATGCGCAGCCAGGACCTGCCCGGCCAGCCCGGCACCGGCGTGCGGCAGCGCCACGAGGAAGATCACCGGCTCGCCCGGCGCGGCATCCGCAGCCCCGGCCAGCGGTTCGGTGAACGCGGCGAGCATGGCGTCGACATGCGCGCGCATGCGCGCCGCGCTCCAGTTCAGCTGCCGGTGCCGCCAGGCATTGGCTTTGCGCAGCATGCGGAAGGCCGCGCGATAGTCAGCCTGGTCTTCCAGCGCGCGGGCCAGCGCGAAGCCGAGCTGGATGCGCGCGTGCGGCGTCGGCTGCGGCATCTGCAGCACCTGCTGCAGGCGTGCCACGTCGTCCTTGCCGAAGCGCTCGGTGTCCAGTGCGGACAGCCCGCCCCAGGCTTCCGGATGGCCGGGCTGGCGCCGCAGCACCTCGCGATAGTTCGCGGCCGCCGGAGCCTCGGCGCCAAGGCTGGCCTGCGCCGAGGCCAGCAGCAGCCGCGCCGCCAGATGCTCCGGATCGAGATCCAGCGCGCGGTGCAGCGCGGTGATCGCCCCGGCGGCCCGCCCCAGCAGCTGGAACATCCGGCCCAGGTTGAACCATGCCGGGGCGAAGTCGGGCGCCAGTTCGCAGGCCCGCTGCAGCGCCGACAGGGCCGCCTCGTTCTCGCCCCGGGCCTGCAACGAGACGCCCAGGCTGATATGCACTAGAGCATCGTGCGGATCTTTTGCCAGCGCCTGGCGCAGGATCGCCACCGCCTGCTCCGCGTTGCCGCGCAACTGCTGCAATTGGCCCGACAGGCGCAGCGCCTCGATGCTGTCGGGTGCCAGCGCCAGCGCCGCGGCGAGGGCCGCCTCGGCACAGTCCAGTTCGCCGCCGGCCATCGCGTCGCCGGCTTCGTCGAGCCGCCGCACCGCCTCCGGCGACAGCCCCGCGGCGCGGTCGCGCAGCAGCGGATGAACCTGGCTTGCCACCATCGTCGAGGCCCCCTGCCGGCCATCGGTTTCGGCGGCCAGCTTACGTGAGCGGGGCGGCGGCATAAAGCGCAGCGTTGGCCGTGTTCCCGCCGCCGCGGCCGCGCGGCCTGCGGCTGGTGCGACGGGGTAGACTGCGGCGACTCCGGAAGACACGGCGGATCACGGCATGTCGAAACTTCGCGTGCAGAGCTTTGCGCTTTCCATCGACGGCTACGGCGCCGGGCCGGACCAGGACCTCGAGCACCCGCTCGGCGTCGGCGGCCCCCAATTGATGGAATGGTTCTTCCCCACCCGGCTGTGGCGGCGGATGCAGGGCGAGGACGGCGGCGAGAGCGGCGTCGACAACAACCTCGCCGAACAGGGTTTCGCCGGCATCGGCGCCTGGATCCTCGGGCGCAACATGTTCGGCCCCGTGCGCGGCCCCTGGCCGGACGAAAACTGGCGAGGCTGGTGGGGCGACGAGCCGCCCTACCACGTGCCGGTGTTCGTGCTCACCCACCACCCGCGCGCCAGCCTGCGCATGGCCGGCGGCACCGTGTTCCACTTCGTCACCGAAGGTATCGAGTCCGCCCTGCGTCAGGCCCGCGAAGCGGCAGGCGGCCTCGACGTGCGCCTCGGCGGCGGCGTGGCCACCGTGCGCGAATACCTGCGCGCCGGCCTGGTCGACGAGCTGCACCTGGCCGTGCGCCCGGTGCTGCTTGGCCGCGGCGAACACCTGCTGGGCGGCCTCGATCTGCCCGCACTGGGCTACGCCTGCGAGCGCCAGCTGACCGGCGAGCGCGCCTGGCATGTGTTCCTGCGCAAGCGCGGATGAAAGTTGGCGTGCATCCTCCGGCGCCCCGATGCCGACGGCACGCGCGGGCAGCGCGGAGCTGGCGCGCGAGGCGAGGCCCGGTGCGCGTCATCCGGGCAGAATGGTGTCCGAACTTCAGGCAGGAGTGATGCACTACACCGTAGCCATCCGTCCGCAGCGGAATTCGACGACCGCGCCGATCGAACTCGACGACATTACCGCTGCGCACCATTGCCGCTCTCTCGCCGGACCGGCTTCCGCTGTCGACAGCGGGCCGCTTCGATGAGTGCCGGCCTGGCTCGCTGGGCCAACCGGCTCGGCGTGTTCATCCAGGGCTTGATTGCCTGTACCGGCTGGATCATCGGCATGGCGCTATGCGCGCTGGCACTGGGCGATGCCGGCAGCGTCGTGTTCCTGCCGCTTCTGCTGGTGATGCCGCTGATGCTGGCAGCGGTCGTCATCCATGAGGGCGGGCACTATCTGGCGGCACGCTCTGCCGGCATGACCGTATTGCGCATGGGCATCGGCCGCGTCGAACTCATGCCGCAACGGCATAGCTGGCGTATCCGCTGGGCCGCGCGGGGCAAGATCAAGGCTGCCGGCTACGTCATCGCCACCCACGATCCCGCTCGTCCGCTGAGGACGCAAAGTCTTCGCATGATTGTCGGTGGGCCGGGCGCCAATCTGGTGGCGGCAGTGATCGTCGGCTTGTTGGCGCTCCCGTGGCTGCCGCACGCAGTGGCGTGGCTGACGCTAGCTTTCGCGCTGGTGAACGCCACCGTCGGGTTGGCCAATCTGATTCCCAGTTCGCGCGGGCTGGGCAGCGACGGGCTGCTGCTGTGGTTGTGGCGCGACCGGCAGCGGGAGCACAGTCCCCAGCTTGCGCATGTCCGACTGCTTGCGCTCACCGTGTCCGGCCTGACCGCGGATCGACTGCCACAAGATCATCTGGCCGAACTCGATGGCCAGCCGGCGCCAATGCCCATGGTCGCATTGTGGTACCGCCTGAAGGCCCATCAGAACCGTGGCGAATGGCAGCAGGCGGCTGCCGCACAGGCGGCATTCGAACAGCTTTCGCAGGCCCTGCCGCCGGCCATGAAGCGCGACCTCGCCGACTTCCTGGCCTGCATCCGTACCGAGCTGGCATTTTCTCGCGCAATGCGGGACACCGACGGCGGCGGCCTGGTCGACGGCCTGCTGCCGAAGCAGGCTACCTGGAGTGCCCCCGTCCTGTGGCCCCGATGCCTCGCCCTGCGCGCCCTGCTGGAAGGCGACCGGACGAAAGCTCAATGCTTGCTCGACGAGGTCCAGCAGTTGGCCGGCCAGTCGCTGGACAGGGCGCTTGCACCGAGCGAGGCCCTGATCCGTCACCGAATGCTGGCCCTGGTGCCGGACGCGCAGACGCCCCGATCGAACCAACCCGGGTAAACAGCCGGCTTGGGCAAGACCTCAAGAGCGGGTCTTGTTCCACCCTGTCAATGCGACGCGTCGCGCTCGCGCCACACAGCGAGGTGGCGAAGGACAGATGCTGCATTCGCCATGCGACTTCCGATGGCTCCCTGTCGCACTTGATACCCGCGTCACCGCCGCGCTGCGCATGGCAGAATCCCACCATGCAAACCTATCTGGTCGGCGGCGCGGTCCGCGACAAGCTGCTGCACCGCCCGGTGGTCGACCGCGACTACGTGGTGGTCGGCGCCTTGCCGGAGGAGCTGCTGGCGCTGGGCTACAAGCCGGTGGGCAAGGACTTTCCGGTATTCCTGCATCCGGCCACCGGCGAGGAGTACGCGCTGGCGCGCACCGAGCGCAAGAGCGGGCGCGGCTACCACGGCTTCGTGTTCCAGGCCGACCCGAGCATCACGCTGGAGCAGGACCTGGCCCGCCGCGACCTCACCATCAACGCGATCGCCGAGAACGAACACGGCGCGCTGACCGATCCGTTCGGCGGCGTGCACGACCTCGAGGCGCGCGTGCTGCGGCACGTGTCGCCGGCGTTCGCCGAGGATCCGGTGCGGGTGCTGCGGGTGGCGCGCTTCGCCGCGCGCTTCGCGCCGCTGGGTTTCGCCGTGGCCGACGAGACCATGGCGCTGATGCGGCAGATGGTGGCCGACGGCGAGGTCGACCACCTGGTGCCGGAACGCGTGTGGGCGGAGACGCGCAAGGCGCTGGGCGAGCCGCAGCCGTCGGCCTTCCTGCGCGTGCTGCGCGAAGCCGGCGCGCTGGCGGTGCTGTTTCCCGAGGTCGATGCGCTGTACGGCGTGCCGCAGCGCGCCGAGTTCCATCCGGAGATCGACACCGGCGTGCACGTGGAGCTGGTGCTGGACGCGGCGGCGCGGCTGGCGCCGGGCAACGACGTGGTGGGCTTCTGCGCGCTGACCCACGACCTCGGCAAGGCGCTGACCCCCGCCGCCGAGCTGCCGCGCCACATCGGCCACGAGCATCGCGGCGTGGCGCCGCTGCGCGCGCTGGCCGCGCGGCTGAAGGTGCCGACCGAGCACGCGGCGCTGGCCGAGCTGGTCTGCCGCGAGCACTTGAACGCGCATCGCGCGTTCGAGCTGAAACCCGCCACCGTGCTGAAGCTGCTGGGCGCGCTGGATGCGCTGCGCCGGCCGGCGCGGTTGGAGCTTTTCCTTGCCGCCTGCGAAGCGGACCAGCGCGGCCGGCGCGGCCGCGAGCACGACGTCTACCCGCCGGCGGAGTACCTGCGCGCGGCGCGCGCCGCCGCCGCGGCGGTCCAGTCCGCCGACTTCGTCGCCCGCGGGCTGGCCGGGCCGGCGATCGGCCAGGCGATGGAAGCGGCGCGGATCCACGCCATCGCCGCGCTGAAGACTCAGCCTTAGAGCCTGTTCATGATCTCCAAGTACCCCGCGCCGGGAGCTGTTTGCGCGCAGGCCAAGGAAGAACGAGGGAGTGAACGTCCGTCCACGACCGAGTGATGACGCCGGCATGCGGGCAAACAGACCCGGCCCTTCGGGTTGCCATCGAGTGGCCGCCATGCGGCAGCGCGGCTTGGCCTGACGGCCAGTCAGGCGCTGCACCACGCACTACCACCTGGCAGCCACTCGATGACAACGCGGGGCACTTGGAGATCATGAACAGGCTCTCAGTCAAGCAGATCCGCGGTATAAAGCCCGGATGACCTCCGCCAGTCGCGGCGGCCGATCACCTCTTGCTGGAGTTGCCCGTGTCGAGTGCCTTCACCCCGACCTCCCCCTTGCGTCAGCGTTTCCGCCCGCTATGGTGGCTGGCGATCACCTACCTGGCGATCTCGTTCGCCACCCGCGTGGTGCTGCTGGTGATGTCCGGCAGCGAGGTGCCGCACACGCCGCTGAACCTGCTGTACGCGTTCGGCGTGGGGCTGGGCTACGACCTGGTCACCTACATCTACGTGGCGTGGCCGCTGGTGCTGTTGCTGTGGATCGTGCCGACACGACCCGGGCGCTTGCCGGGACTGTGGCGCTGGCTGCTGTCCGCCGCGGCGCTGCTGCTGACCTGCGCGCTCTGCCTGGTCGCGCTGCACCTGATGTACCACGCCACGCTCAAGACCACCTGGCCGGCGCTGCTGCCGTTCCTGTTCGTGCTGCCGTTGACCGCGTTCACCTATACCTCGCGTGCCGGCCAGCGGGTGCTTTACGGCTTCGCCTTGCTGCTGCTGTACGGGCTGCTGTTCGTGGCGGCGTCCGAGCTGGTGTTCTGGAACGAGTTCAGCGTGCGCTTCAACTTCATCGCGGTGGACTACCTCGTCTACACCACCGAGGTGATCGGCAACATCCGCGAGTCCTACCCGATCGGCCTCTGGCTGACGCTGCTGGCGGCGCTGGCGCTGGTGCTGTTCGCGCTGGGCCGGCGCGCCCTGCGCGTGCACGACGACGGCAGCCGCTTCTGGCAGCGCGGCAAGGTGGCGTTGCTGTGGCTGGTGCTGACGGTGGTCTCGGTGGCCGCGGTGAACGGCGGCATGAAGGACCGTATCGGCAACAACTACGTCAACGAACTGGCCGGCAACGGCATCTACCAATTCTTCAACGCGTTCCGCAGCAGCCACCTCGACTACGCCAAGTTCTACCGCACGCTGCCGGACGACGAGGCGTTCCGCCGCGTGCGCGAGATGCTGAAGACGCCCGAGGCGACCTACCTCAGCGACGACCCGCGCGACCTCACCCGCGCGATCCGCCACAGCGGTCCGGAGAAGCGGCTCAACGTGGTGCTGATCAGCGTGGAGAGCCTGTCCGGCGACTACCTGGGCACCTTCGGCAACCCGAACCACCTCACGCCCTACCTCGACTCGCTGGTCGGCCAGGGCCTGTTCTTCGACAACTTGTACGCGAACGGCACGCGCACCGTGCGCGGGCTGGAGGCGCTGGCGCTGTCGGTACCGCCCACGCCCGGCGACTCGCTGCTGAAGGAGCGCCACAACGAGAACCTGTTCTCGCTGGCCAGCGTGTTCAACGACCGCGGCTACCAGTCGGATTTCGTCTACGGCGGCTACGGCGAGTTCGACAACATGAACTATTTCTTCGGCCACAACGGCTACCGCGCGGTCGATCGGCGCGACATCCCGAAGAGCGCCACCATCCACAGCGAGAACGTGTGGGGCGTGTCCGACGAGGATCTGTACACGATGGCGCTGGGCCAGATGGACCAGATCCATGCGGACGGCAGGCCGTTCTTCCTGCACGTCATGACCACCTCCAACCACCGCCCGTTCACCTTCCCGGAAGGCCGCGTGACGCAACCCAACGGCACCCGCCAGGGCGCGGTGGCCTACACCGACTGGGCGATCGGCGACTTCATCCGCCGCGCGCGCGAAAAACCGTACTTCGACGACACCGTGTTCGTGATCACCGCCGACCACTGCGCCTCCAGCGCGGGCAAGACCAGCGTGCCGGTGAACCGCTACCACGTGCCGCTGTGGATCTACGCGCCGAAGCACATCGCGCCGCGGCGGGTGGACCGCCTGATGGGCCAGGCCGACATCGCGCCGACCCTGCTCGGCCTGCTCAACTTCAGCTATCGCTCGCGTTTCTTCGGCTACGACCTGTTCCAGCTCGAACCCGGCCGCGAACGCGCCTTCCCGGCCACCTACGAAAAGCTCGGCTACCTGCACCGCGAGGTGCTTACCGTACTGGAGCCCGGCCGCAAGCTGGAGCAGATGAAGCCGGACTACGCCAGCGGCGACGCCGTACCGCTGCAGCCGCAGGACGAGGAGCAGATCGCGCGGACGGTGGCCTACTACCAGGTGGCCAGCGAGCTGTTCAAGCGCGGCCAGCTGGTGCGCCGAGCGGAGGATTCAACGCCGGTGCAGCCGCTGCCGGCGGCAGCCGCCCCGGTACCCGCCGCCGGTTCGGCGCCCGCAGCGGCCGGCTCGACCGCGGCGCCGGCCGCGGCCGCTTCAGCCGCCGCGCCGGCGCACTGACCACGCTTCCACGCTCGCCAGCACGCTGGCGAGCGGCGTGCGCAACAGCAGCAGCGCGACGGCGATGCCGGCGCCGTCGGCCAGCACGTCCAGCACGTCGGCGTCGCGCGGCGGGTCCAGCCACTGCGCGAGCTCGATCGACACGCCGTACGCCAGGCAGCCCAGCGCGGCCCAGCCGCGTGGGCGGCGCGCGCGATAGACGTTGCCCCACCAGCCCATCAGGCAGGTGAAGGTGGCGGCGTGCAGCAGCTTGTCGCCGTACGGGATCTCCAGCGTGATGCCCGGGTCCGGCGTCAGCGCCATCCACAGCACCGACAGCATGATCGCGCCGCCCAGCGCAACCCAGACGCGATGCCAGCGCAGCCGCATGGACGTCTGGACGTCCATGGCTTCAGAGCCGGCCGCCCTGGTCGGCGGCGAGCAGCTCGGCCGGCAGCGGCAGCGCGTCCAGCCCGCGCGCCAGCAGCATCGCCTGGAAGCGCTCGCCCATCTGCTCGGGCAGCATCAGCCGCTTGGCCTGCTGGGCCAGCCGGTAGCGGCCGTGTTCGTCGGCGATCGCCGCGTGCTCGCGCTCGAACACCTCCTGCAGCCCGGCGCCGATCAGGAACTGCGCCTGCGGCAGATAGCCCGCCACGCCGAAGCCGGCGCTGTTGCCGGCCTCGGCCAGCGCGGTGAAATCGACCGAGGCGGTAAGGTCGTTCAGTCCCGGCAGGTACAGCGGGTCGGCGTGCGCGTGGTGGCGGTAGTGCGCCATCAGCGTGCCGTCGTCGCGCTCGGGCAGGTAGTACTCGCGGCGCACGTAGCCGTAGTCGATGAACAGCATCAGCCCGGCGCCGAGTGCGCCGGCCACCGCCTGGATCCAGTACGGCAGCTGCGGCAGGATTTCCGAACGGTAGCCGTCGCCGAACTCGACGCCGAGGTCGCGCTCGACGTGGCGCACCGCGCCGGCCACCAGCGCGTCGGCCGGGCGGTCGATGCGGATCAGCCGGCCCTCGCCGTCGAGCGCCACGTACTCCTCGTAGACCTCGCCCTGGCGCATCGCGAAACGCGTGGCCGGCAGCGCGTCGATCACCTCGTTGGCGAACAGCACGCCGCGCCAGTCCTGCTCGGGCGGACGGTCCAGCCACTGCACGCGTGCGTGGAGTCCGGCCGGCAGGTTCGCGGCGAGGCGCTGGCGCTGGCGCTCGCGCAGGTCGGCGCTGGGCTCCAGGATCAGGTACTGCCGCGGCAGCGTGCCACCGGCGGCAAGGGCCTTCAGCGCTGCCTCGGCGAACGCACCGCTGCCGCCGCCCAGTTCGAGGAAATCCGCCTGCTCGCCCAGCATCGCCAGCACCGGCTGCACCGCGTTGACCACGCAGCCGGCGAACAACCCGCCCAGCTCGGGCGCGGTGACGAAGTCGCCGGCCGCCCCGAACTTGGTCTTGCCGGCGCTGTAGTAGCCCAGCCCCGGCGCGTACAGGCAGCGCTCCATGTACTGCGAGAACGGCATCGGCCCGTGCGAGGCGATCTGCTCGCGCAACAACTGCAGCAGGCGATCGGAATGGGCGCGCTCGTCGGCGCTCGGTTCGGGAAGGCGGGAGGGCATGGCGGTTGCCGGTCATGAATACCGCGACAAGCATAATGGATGCTGTCCGCCGCTCTTGCCGTCCCGATTCCCTGCTTCTCAGAAATCCTTCTGCAGGCTCAGGTACACGCCGCGGCGCGGGCCGAACTGCGGCGCGCCGACGCCGATGCCGCTGCCGTCGCGCAGCTCGTAGCTGCGGTCCAGCGCGTTGAGTACGGCCAGTTGCGCGTGCAGCTTGCCGAAGCGCTCGATGGCGAAGTCGTGCGCGAGGCTGAGGTCGAGCTGGAAGTACGCCGGCAGCGAGGCGCCGTTCGGCACCGCGCCGTCCTTGCGCAGGCCGCTGCCGAACAGGTAGTTCGCGCCGACGCGGGTGGCGTCGTCCAGCGCATAGTTGAGGCCGCCGGACGAGGTCAGCTTCTGGTCGTGGTCGAGGGCGATCCAGTGGCGGTTGACCCAGGCCAGGTCGTCCGGCGCGAAGTTGTACTGGCTGGTGATGATGCGCGTGGCCGTAGCCTGGCCGAGCGAGGCGTTGAACCAGGCGGACAGCGGCCCCTGCGCGTAGTCGACGGTGAACTCCACGCCCTTCACCCGGCCTGCGGCGTAGTTGAAGGTGGAGTAGACCAGCGCGGCGCCGAACTGGCCTTCGTCCTGCAGGCGCCGCACCTTGCGGTAGTAGGCGTCCACGCCGACGGTCCAGGCCGTGCCGAGGCTCTGCGAGACGCCGACGTCGAAGTAGTCCGAGCGCTCGGCCAGCGGCGTGTTGTTGCCGCTGTCGGCCACCGCGTTGGTGGTGTCGTCGAACCTGGCGATGTTGCTGCTGGCGATCATCTCGGTGGCCGGCGGGGTGAAGTAGCGCGAGTAGCCGGCGTGCACGGTGGTGCTGCCGCTGGCCTGCCAGACCAGGCCCAGGCGCGGGCTCAGCTGGCTCTCGGTGCGCACCAGCCGGTAGCGGTCGCCGCGCAGGCCATAGTTCAGCGTCCAGTTGTCAGCGATGCTCCATTCGTCCTGCACATAGGCCGACCAGGTTTTCGCCACGAGGCGGCTGTCGTCGAGGATGTTGATCGGCGTGGTGCTGGCCTGGTTGCCCTCGACGTCGGCCGGGAACACCCATGCGCCGTTGCCGCTGACTGCGCGCTCGAAACTGCCCCAGATGCCGTAGCGCAGCGTGTGGCGGCCGCCCAGCGGCGTGGCGAAGTCCGCCTGCAGGGTGCTGGCGCGATTGCTGCGGGTGACGGCGGAGGCGACGCCGTTGAACATCAGCTCGCCGATCCGGTCCGGCGCATAGGCGAGGCGGCTGTAGCGCTGGCCCACCGACACCTGGTAGTCGGTGGCGCCCAGCCGACCCTGCAGCGCCAGCACGCCGAAGCGGGTGTTCTCGCGCTGGCGGCTGTCGAGGTCGGCGGACTCGAAGTCCACCGCATCCAGATAGCCGAACTGCGGCATCTGGCCCGGCCGGTTCGGGATCTGGAAGCGGTTGTTGGCGACGCCGAACAGGAGGCTCAGGCGGGTGTCGTCGTCGATCAGGTAGCTCAAGTCGCCGAAGCCCTTCACCTGGTTGGTGTGATCATGGATCGGCTTTTTGCCCGGCGTGGGGTTCTCGATGCCGGCGTCGTTCACCATGTAGTTGCCGGTGAAAAACCAGCTCCAGCGGCCGCTGCCGCCCCACGCCGAGGCGTTCGGGTTGAGCGTGGCGTTGCTGCCGCCGGTGATGCCCGCGCTGCCGCCGTTGCCGAGGTCGTGGCCGCTCTTCGTGGTGATGTCGACCACCGCCGCGGTGCGCAGGCCGTACTGCGCCGGCAGCGCGCCGCCGAGCAGCTTCACGCTGTCGATCATGCGCGCGTCCAGGCTCTGGCCGAAGCCGCCGATCGACTCGGGGATGGCCACGCCATTGATGCGGTACTGCAGGTTCGCGTGGTCGCCGCGCACGTGCAGGCCGCCGTAGGAATCCTGCACCACGCCGGGTGCCTGCAGCAGCACCTGGTTCAGCGGCGTGGACGCACCCAGCGGCAGCTGCGCGATCGCCTGCCGGTCGATCACGTACTGGCTGGAACCAGTGTCCGGCGACAGCGCGTTGCGTGCCTGATCCAGCGCGGCCGAGACCGACACCATGCCCAGCTCCTGCACCTTGGCCGATCGCTGGCGGCTGCCACCGTCGGTCGGGTCGTCCGTGGCCGCGACCGGGGCGGTGGCAGGCGCGGTCGACGGCGCGTCGTTGGCATGGGCGGCGCTCGCGCCCAGGGCGACGGCGAGGCTCGCGGCGAGCAGGGAAACTTTCATCGGCGGTTCCAGCGACGGATCAAGACTTGTAATGTTATAACATTGCCATCAAGTTCTTGCGCCGCCTGGGCCACAAGTCATGCCAGCGCCGCGCGCGTTGGTCCCCGTTTCATGCGCGGCCTCTAGACTGCCAAGGCGCATGTCGCGCGCGTCGCCCCACGGAATCACGCATGACCTCGCCCAGCCAACAGATACCCGCGGTGATCGCACCGGCCGAACACGGCCGGATCGCCGAGGCGATCCTGGACTTCGTCAGCGAAGTGCCCGACAGCCGCATCGGCAACAGTGCGGACCCCGCCGGCGAGGCGCGCCGGCTGGCCAGCCACGCCGCCCGGCGTGCCGCGCTCACCGCCGGCTCGCTGGCGCTGCCGCCGGGGCCGCTGGGCTGGCTGACCGTGCTGCCGGAACTGGTCGCGATCTGGAAGATCCAGGCGCAGATGGTCAGCGACATCGCCGCCGTCTACGGCCGCCACGCCAGCCTCGGCCGCGAGCAGATGCTGTGGTGCCTGTTCCGCCACACCGCGGCGCAGGCGTTCCGCGACGTGGTAGCGCGCATGGGCGACCGGCTGGTGTTCCGGCGCATGTCCTACGCGGTGCTCGAACGCGTGGCGAAACGGATCGGCGTGAAGCTGACCCGGCGCACGCTCGGCAAGGGTGTCTCGCGCTGGCTGCCGGTGATCGGTGCGCTCGGCGTCGGTGCCTATGCGTACTACGACACCGGACAAGTCGCCGCCACCGCGATCGAGCTGTTCGAGGGCGAGCTCGCGCTCGAGGGCGAAAGCTGAGCACCGCGGATGACGCGCCGCCACCTTTGCGGCAAGCTGGGAACTGACTGACCGCTGGAGCCGCCCGATGCCGCCACGCCACGATCGCCCCGTCGCACTGATCACCGGCGCCGGCCGTCGCGTCGGTGCGGTGATCGCACGCACGCTGCACGCGGCCGGCTACGACCTGGCGCTGCACTACCGCCGTTCCGCCGACGACGCCCGTGCGCTGGCCGACGAACTGGAACGCCAGCGCGGCGGCAGCACCCTGCTGCTGCAGGCCGAGCTGGCCGACTTGCCGGCCTTGCCGGCGCTGGTCGAACGGCTGCTGGCGCACTACGGCCGGCTCGATGCGCTGGTCAACAACGCTTCGGCGTTCTTCCCCACCCCGCTGGGCACGGCGACGCCGCCGCAGTGGGACAGCTTGTTCGCCTCCAACGCGCAGGCGCCGTTCTTCCTCAGCCAGGCGGCGATCCCGGCGCTGCGCGAGGCGCGCGGCGGCATCGTCAACCTGGTCGACATCTACGCCGAACGGCCGCTGGCGCAGCACACCGTGTACTGCATGGCGAAGGCCGCGCTGGCCGCGATGACCCGCTCGCTGGCGCTTGAGCTGGGGCCCGATATCCGCGTCAACGGCGTGGCACCCGGCGCGGTGCTGTGGCCCAGCGACGGCAAGCCGTACGACGACCAGCAGGCGATGCTGGCGCGCACGCCGCTGCAGCGTGCCGGCACGCCGGAAGACGTCGCCGGCGCGGTACTGTGGCTGCTGCGCGACGCGCCGTACGTCACCGGGCAGATCATCCGCGTGGACGGCGGGCGCACGCTGTCGGTGTGAGTGGCGGTGCGCGGCGCCGCTAACCGTTCTCGCGATCGTACGGACTGACCAGGCCGTCCGCCGAGTAGCGCTTGTACTGCCACTGGTACTGCGCGAAAGCCAGCTCCACGCAATCCTGCACGCCGCGGTTGAGCGCCGCGCAGGCCACCGCCGGATCGGCGTCGGTCAGCCCGGGCGGTGCCGGCAGCAGGTGGATGCGGTAGCCGGCGCCACGCGGCAGCCGTTCGGCGAACGCGAACAGCACCGCCGCGCCGGTGCGCGCGGCCAACCGCGGCAGCAGCACCATGGTCAGCGCCTCGCGGCCGAAGAACGGCGCGATCTGGCCTTCGCCCGCGCGCGGCTTCTGGTCCGGCAGGATGCCGACCGTGCCGCCGGCGGCGAGGCGCTTGTACAGCGTGCGCACGCCGGCGCCGTCGGCACGCACCTGCTCGGGCGCCAGCGCGCCGCGCACCTTGCGCAGCAGGCCCTCGACCGCGGCGATCCGCGGCGGCCGGTACAGGATCGCCATCGGCGTCTTGCGGCACAGCCAATAGTTCAGCAACTCCCAGCAGCCCAGGTGCGGCGCGGCGATGATCACGCCCTTGCCCGCGGCCAGCCCGGCATCCAGCAGCGCCTCGCCGCGCACCTCGCGCACCAGCCCCAACGCGCGTTCGGCACCGGCACCCCAGACCTTGACGATCTCGCTGGCCGACTTGCCGCTCTCGGCCATCACCTCGCGCAGCAACGCCGCCTGCGCCGCCTCGCCCAGCTGCGGCCGCACGATGCGCAGGTTCACCGCGGTGTGGCGCGCGGTGCGCCCGCCGCGCCACAGCAGCAGGCGGCCGAAGCCGGCGCCGATCGCTTGGAGCACCCGCAATGGCAGCAAGGCCAGCAGGCGCAGGAGCAGATAGATCAGGTAGATGTCGAGGCGCATGGCCGAAAGTGTAGAGGACGCGCACCGCCGCCCGCCCGCCTTCGTTTATGCTCACGCGCATCCCGCATCCTGCATTCCGAGTCCATGATTGCCCTGATCCAGCGCGTACTGTCCGCCAGCGTCAGTGTCGGCGACGAAACGGTCGGCGCGATCGGACCCGGCCTGCTGGCGCTGGTGGCGGTGCAGCCGGACGATGGCGAGGCGCAGGCGAAGCGCATGCTGGAACGCCTGCTCGGCTACCGCGTGTTCGCCGACGCCAACGGCAAGATGAACCGCTCGCTCGCCGACACCGGCGGCGGGCTGCTGCTGGTCAGCCAGTTCACCCTCGCCGCCGATACCCGTTCCGGCATGCGCCCCAGCTTCACCGGCGCGGCGCCGCCCGAGCACGGACGGCGCTGGTTCGAACGGCTGCTGGAGCTGGCCCGCGCTGCACACCCGGGGGTGGAAACCGGGCGCTTCGGTGCCCATATGGTGATCCAGCTGGTGAACGACGGCCCGGTGACCTTCTGGCTCGATACTGGCTGAACGGATGCCCGCATGCGAGCGGGCCGCGGCGCGGGCAGGCCCCGGCAACACCGCGATCTGGCGCGATTTTTGCGTATGCTCCTGCAGCGTTTTCCCACTTGAAAACTGGTCAAAAAAGCAGCACATCGCTATAATGTCCGGTTCTTGAACCTTGCGGCGGTCGGTGAATGAATAGCAAAGCTCCACACGAGCAACAGTCTGAAATCAAGGCGCTCATCTCCAAGGGCCTGGAGCAGGGCTACCTGACCTACGCCGAGATCAACGACCACCTGCCCGACGACATCGTCGACCCGGAGCAGATCGAAGACATCATGGCGGTGCTCAAGGGCGTCGGCATCGAAGTGCACGACGCCGCGCCGGACACCGACCCGCTGGCCGACAAGGCCGGCAGCAGCACCGACGACGAGGCCGCCGCCGAGGAAGCCGTGGCGCTGCTGTCCGCGGTGGATTCCGAAGTGGGCCGCACCACCGACCCGGTGCGCATGTACATGCGCGAAATGGGCACGGTCGAGCTGCTCACCCGCGAGGGCGAGATCGCCATCGCCAAGCGCATCGAGGAAGGCCTGGGCCAGGTGCAGACCGCGCTGGCCAGCTTCCCGCTGACCATCGAGCTGCTGCTGGAGGAATACGACCAGCACCTGGACGGCAAGCGCCGCCTCAGCGAGATCCTGGCCGGCTTCCTCGACCTGGAGGAAGCCGCCGACCTCGCCCGCAAGGAAAAGGAAGCCGCCGCGCTGCTGGCCGCCGAGGAAGAGGCCGACAGCGACGGCGAAGGCGACGAGGACGAGGACGACGGCGCCAGCGAGGACGAGGAAGAAGCCGGCCCCAGCGGCCCCGACCCGGAAGAGGTCAAGCGCCGCATGGAACTGCTGCGCGAGCACTACGCCAAGTTCCAGAAGGCCGCGCCGAAAGCCGCCAGCATCACCGACAGGAAGATCGTCAAGCTGCGCGACCAGATGGCCGAGGAGTTCCTCAAGCTCAAGCTGCCCAGCGCGCTGATCGACGGCTTCGTGCGCAAGCTGCGCGAGGTGGTCAACGACATCCGCCACCACGAGCGCGTGCTGATGGACATCTTCGTCAAGCAGGTGAAGATGCCCAAGGCCGAGTTCATCAAGGCGTTCCCCAGCAACGAGGGCAACCTCGAGTGGGTCGCCGAGCTCAGCCGCAAGCGGCAGAAGTGGTCGCCGAACATCAAGACCTACCGCGAGGCGATCGACGCCGAGCAGGAAAAACTCGCCGCGATCGAGCGCAAGCTGTTCCTGCCGCTGATCGACATCAAGGACATCAACCGCGCGATGGCCTCGGGCGAGGCCAAGGCCCGCCGCGCCAAGAAGGAAATGGTCGAGGCGAACCTGCGCCTGGTGATCTCGATCGCCAAGAAGTACACCAACCGCGGCCTGCAGTTCCTCGACCTGATCCAGGAAGGCAACATCGGCCTGATGAAGGCGGTGGACAAGTTCGAATACCGCCGCGGCTACAAGTTCTCGACCTATGCCACCTGGTGGATCCGCCAGGCGATCACCCGCTCGATCGCCGACCAGGCGCGCACCATCCGCATCCCGGTGCACATGATCGAGACGATCAACAAGCTGAACCGCATTTCCCGCCAGATGCTGCAGCAGTTCGGCCGCGAGGCGACGCCGGAGGAACTGGCCAAGGAAATGGAGATGCCCGAGGACAAGATCCGCAAGGTGCTGAAGATCGCCAAGGAACCGATCTCGATGGAAACCCCGATCGGCGACGACGAGGATTCCCACCTGGGCGACTTCATCGAGGACGGCAACGCCAGCTCGCCGATCGACTCGGCGACGGAAACCGGACTGATGGAAACCGTGCGCGACGTGCTCGCCGGGCTCACCCCGCGCGAGGCGAAGGTGCTGCGCATGCGCTTCGGCATCGACATGAACACCGACCACACGCTGGAAGAGGTCGGCAAGCAGTTCGACGTCACCCGCGAGCGGATCCGCCAGATCGAGGCCAAGGCGCTGCGCAAGCTGCGTCACCCCAGCCGCTCCGAGCAGCTGCGCTCGTTCCTCGACGTGGAGTAAGCAGCCGCGTCGCCCCGACCAGGAAGCCCCGCCCGCGCGGGGCTTTCTTGTTGGTGCTCCCCGCGCACCACCGCGTGGCCGCGAAGACAGCCGCTCGTCCGTGGGGTCTCATGCGCCGGATGCGTATTGAAAGCCCGGCCCGCCTTGGGCATGCTCGGCGACCTTGGGGGAATTTCATGCAATTTTTCCGGTTGGATCACTTCGCGGGCCATCTCAACGAGACCTTCAAGGTCGAGATCGACCAGGTGGGCACGCCGTTCGTGCTGGTCGAGGCGCGCCCGCTGCCGTACCAGCCGGTCGCAGGCATGGTGCGCGAGCCATTCTCCCTGCTGTTCCGCCATGAGTCGGCCGTGCTGTTCCCGCAGCGCACCTACAGCATGAGCCACGAACGCATGGGCGAGTTCGGCATCTTCCTGGTGCCGATCGCGCGCGATCGCGACGGCTTCATCTACCAGGCGCTGTTCAACTGAGCGTGGCGGCGATCCAGCGCATGCGCAGATGGCTGCCGCTGTCCGCCTCCACCACGAAGCCCAGGCGCTCGTAGAGCCGGCGCGCGGCGCCGTTGCGCTGTTCGACGTGCAGCATGACGCTGCCCAGGCCGTCGCGCAGCGCGGTTCGCTGCACCAGCCGCAGCAGGACCGTGCCGATGCCATGCCCTCGCGCCGCGGCGAGCAGCGCGATGTCGACGACGTCGACCTCGTGCTCGCCGCGGTGCAGGTACAGGCGGCCGACGGCTTGCCCCGCCGCCTCGACCAGCAGGTAATCCGCGGACGGGTAGTACGTCGTGTAGTGCCGGTGCTGCAACGCGAACTGGCTGTCCAGGAAAGCCTGCCGCGCGGCCTCGGGCCAAGGCACGGCGGCCAGCTCGGCAGCGCGCACGTCGGCGTAGAGCCGGCGCAAGAACGGCAGGTCATCATCGCGCGCGTCGCGCCAGCCCAGTCCCGGCGGAAGGCCCGCTCCTGCGGCGGGCAGCCAGGCCACCCGCCGCGAGGGGAAGTTCAATGCTCCGACGGCGTTCACGGACGCGACGGGAATACCCCTGCCAGCGCGATGCAGAAGTTCATCGTCAGGTACGGCTGCCGGTTCTCGTGCGGCTGGTTGCCACCGGTCATGCCCACCGTCTGGATCGGCAAGGTGGTGTTGACCGCGCTGGTGTTGGTCAGCATCGCCACCGACTGCGGCGTGATGATGGCGTCGCCGCTGGCCGGAACGCCGGCGCGATTGGCAGCCGTCGGCTGGTTGTAGATGCGCGCGCCGTGGGCATGCGCCGGCATTTCGTTGAGCAGCAGGGTCACGCTGTCCGAGCCGAAGGTTTCGCCAACCGTGCGCGGCGTCAGCCCGGCACCTTGGCCTTGGCCGCACGCCGCGTTGCCGGTGAAGTTCGGCAACTGGTAATTGGTGGTGCCGTTGCCGCCGAACTGGGTGCCGAGCAGCGAGAACAGCGCGGTGTTCTGCTGGATCGGCATCAACTGGCCCTGGCACATGGCCCAGTTGTAGGGCGCGAAGTTGAAGCCGTAGATCTGGATCTCGCCAATGAAGGGATCGCTCATGAATGATGTCCTTGTAGTCGGTCGACGACGCTCAGCCCTGCGACGGGTAGACACCGCTCCAGGCGATGCAGAAGCGCGCGGTCAGCGTGGGCATGGTGTTGTCGTGCGGCTGGCTGCCTCCCGCGGAACCGACGGCGGTCGTGGCCAGGTCGCCGCTGGCGATGCCGGAGGTGCTGTTGGTATACAGCGTGTCCCCGCTGACGGAGCCCAGCTGGAGCGTGGCGGACGGCGCGGCGGCGCTTGCCGCCGAATCCGCCGCGTAGAAGGCATGGCTGTGGGCCGGCAGCTGGTTCGGCAGCAGCGTGACCGTCTCGGTGCCGGCCACTTGGCCCAGCACGTAGCTCCCCATGCCCGGCCCCGTGCCCTGGTGGATCGGCACGCGGCCGCGCAGGTCCGGCAGCGCGAAGGTGTTCACGCCGTCGCCGCCGTAGGTGGTGCCGACCAGGTTGTACAGGACGTCGTATTCCGCGATGGACAGCAGGCGGCCGTCGCAGTCGAACCAGCCATTCGGCGCGAAGTTGTAGGGAAACAGGCGGATCTCGCCAACGTAAGGTGTGGACATGGCAGGAGCTCCGGTCAGCCGCGCGAGGGGTAGATGCCATTGAGCGCGATGCAGAAGTTCAGCACCGTGTATGGCTGCAGGTTCGAATGCGGCAACGTCTGCCCCGCGTCGTCGAGCATGTTCAGCGGAATCTGCGGGCCGCCGGAGCTGCCGTAGATCTTGAGCGAGCCGGCGGCGCCCAGCACGCCGTTGCCGGGAATGCGCGTGGTGCCTGCATCCGTGCTGGCGTTGAAGGCGTGGTTGTGCGCAGGGATCTGCCCGCTCGACAGCGCGACGTTCTCGACACCGCCGGCCTGGCCGACGTCCGCGCCGTTGCTGGAACCCAGCGGAGTGCGGCTGCGCAGGTCGGGCAAGGCGAAGTTCGTCGTGCCGTTGCCGCCGAACTGGGTACCCAGCAGCGAGAACAGTGCCTGGTACTGGTTGATCGGCAGCAACTGGCCATTGCAGAAAGCGAATCCCTTGGGCGCGAAATTGAACGCCACGGGCATCACCTGCCCGAGAAAGGGTTGCGACATGTGTGGTTCTCCCCTTGGATGATTCCGGCGACAGGTCCCCGGCCGGCCCGCGCACTCTTGCGCATACCCGACGGCTTGACAAGCACTTCGTGCGCACAGTCACAATATCGCTTCGTTGCCCGCCAGACGGGTACGAAAGGAGCAGGCAAGACCGCCAGGCATGGCTCTCATCGCCCGGCGCAGAAGTCCGGAACCGCGGCGGCGCCTTCGCAAGCCACGGCAGCTTCCACGCATGCGCCCTCAGGCGCCCACCCGTCGGGACGACGGGCAGACAGGGGGACAACTCATGTGGCATCCGGAGTCGAAGCATCGCGGCGCGATGCGACATGGGCGCGGCCGTAGCGTATTCGGCCGGTGGACGGGTTTCCTGCTGCTGTGCGGCATGCTGGCGCTGCCCGGCCTGTCGCGCGCAGTCTGCACGGCCTACACCCCGCCCAATGCCTCCTCCGGATCGCCGATGTCGCCCGGAACGACGATCAGCATGGACGTCACCTCGTGCAGTTCCGGCTTCGGCATCGGCAACATCACGTTGCCGGCAAGCCACGGCACGGCGACGGTTACCAACAACGCGGCCGCGCAAATCAGCTATTCCAACAACAACGACGGCGCCACCACGGACACGTTCAAGTACGACGATGGTTCGGGCACCAACTTCGTCACCGTGACGGTGTACATCGCCGCCAAGACCTCACCCATCACCCTCTCGCCGGCAACCATGCCTTCCGGCACCGTGGCCATCAGCTACCCCGCCCAGACCCTGAGCGCCACCGGCGGCACCGCGCCGTACACCTTCGCCGTCGCCAGCGGTTCTTCCCTGCCTCCCGGCCTGACGCTCAGCGGCAACACCATCTCCGGCACGCCGACCACGCAGGGCAGCTTTGCGTTCTCGATCACGGCGACCGACAGTACCAGCGCCACCGGCACGGCGAGCTACTCGGTCTCCATCGGCGCGCCGACCATCGCCGTCACCAATACGCCCGCCAATGCAACCGTCAACCAGCCCTACAGCTTCACGCTGACCGCCTCCGGCGGCACGCCGCCGTACACCTACGCGCTGGACGGCGGCACCTCGCTGCCGGCCGGCCTGACCCTGGCCAGCAACGGCACCATCAGCGGCACGCCCACCGCAACGGGCACGACGAACTTCACCGTGCGCGTCACGGACAGCAGCGGCGCCCCCGGGCCGTACTTCTCGGCCAACAACCTGTCCATCACGGTGCAGAACCTGCCGCCCCCAGTCGCCAACCCGGTGAGCGCCACGGTGGCCTACGGCAGTACCAATAACCCGATCACCCTCAACCTCACCGGTGGTACGCCCTCCTCGGTCGCCGTCGCTACCGGGGCGGCGCACGGCACCGCCGTGGCCAGCGGCACCTCGATCACTTACACGCCCGCCGCCGGTTACGCCGGCCCGGACAGCTTCAGCTACACCGCCACCAACGCCAGTGGCACCTCGGCACCGGCTACCGCGACCATCACCGTCTCGCCGCCGACCATCAGCTACACGCCGACCAGTCCGCCGGCGGCCACCGTTGGCGCCGCCTACAGCCAGTCGCTCGCCAGCGCGAGCGGCGGCACGGCGCCGTACACCTACGCGATCGCCTCCGGCAGCCTGCCCGGCGGGATCACGCTGGCCAGCAACGGCACGCTGTCGGGTACGGCCACCGCGGGCGGAACCTTCAATTTCACCGTGACCGCCACCGACAGCAGCACCGGCACCGGTCCGTTCAGCGCCACCAGCGGCACGCTGACGCTCACCGTCAACGCGCCGACCATCGCCTACACGCCGGCCAGTCCGCCGGCGGCCACCGTTGGCGCCGCCTACAGCCAGTCGCTCGCCAGCGCGAGCGGCGGCACGGCGCCGTACACCTACGCGATCGCCTCCGGCAGCCTGCCCGGCGGGATCACGCTGGCCAGCAACGGCACGCTGTCGGGTACGGCCACCGCGGGCGGAACCTTCAATTTCACCGTGACCGCCACCGACAGCAGCACCGGCACCGGTCCGTTCAGCGCCACCAGCGGCACGCTGACGCTCACCGTCAACGCGCCGACCATCGCCTACACGCCGGCCAGTCCGCCGGCGGCCACCGTTGGCGCCGCCTACAGCCAGTCGCTCGCCAGCGCAAGCGGCGGCACGGCGCCGTACACCTACGCGATCGCCTCCGGCAGCCTGCCCGGCGGGATCACGCTGGCCAGCAACGGCACGCTGTCGGGTACGGCTACCGCGGGCGGAACCTTCGGTTTCACCGTGACCGCCACCGACAGCAGCACCGGCACCGGTCCGTTCAGCGCCACCAGCGGCACGCTGACGCTGACGGTGAACGCCCCGACTGTTTCGATGGCACCTGCCTCGCTGGGCAATCCAAGCGTGGCCGCGGCGTATTCGCAGAACGTGACGGCGTCCGGTGGCACCGCTCCGTATGCCTATGCCGTCACCGCCGGCGCGCTGCCGCCTGGCCTGACCGTCAGCAGCACCGGCGCGATCACCGGCACACCGACGGCCGCCGGCAACTTCAACTTCGTCATCACGGCGACCGACAGCAGTACCGGCAGCGGACCCTACACGGGCAGCCGCGCCTACAGCATCAACGTGGGCGCGCCTACATTGACGCTGACGCCTGCCTCCGGAACCACCATCAACGGTACCGCCGGTTCGCCGGCAAGCGCCGCGTTCACCGCCGCCAACGGCACCGCGCCATACACCTACGCGATCAGTGCCGGCGCCCTGCCGCCCGGCGTGACGCTGTCGTCCGCGGGCGCGCTGTCCGGCACGCCGACCGCGGCAGGCAACTTCAACTTCACCGTGCAGGCCACGGACAACTCGACCGGCACCGGCGCGCCCTTCACCGTGTCGGGCAACTACACCCTCGCCGTGGCCGCACCGACCATCACGCTGTCGCCGGGCACCCTGCCGGCGCCGGCAGTCGGCAGCGCATACAGCCAGACGATCACCGCCTCCGAAGCCAGCCCATCCACTTTCACCTACAACGTGACCTCCGGCGCGCTGCCGACGGGCCTGTCGCTCGACGTCAACTCGGGAGCGATCAGCGGCACGCCGACCGCGGCGGGCAGCTTCAACTTCACACTCACTGCGACTGACAGCGGCGGCTTCACCGGCAGCCAGGCATACGGCGTAACGGTCGGCGCGGCCACGGTGACGCTGGCCCCGGCGGTGCTCGCCAACGCCACGGCCGAAACGCCCTATACGCATACTTTTGCCGCAAGCGGTGGCACTGCGTCGTATGCCTACACGCTGACGGCGGGTGCGCTGCCGGCCGGCCTGACGCTATCTTCCGGTGGCGTACTGTCCGGCGCGCCCGCCACCGCCGGCAGCTTCAACTTCACCGTGCAGGCCACGGACAGCTCGACCGGCACCGGCGCGCCATTCACGGCCAGCCAGAGCTACGCGCTCACCGTGGACGCGCCGGCCATCGCGATCACGCCGGCCACGCTGCCGGCTGGCACCGGCGGTGCTGCCTACAGCCAGGCCTTGAGCGCCAGCGGCGGCAGCGGCGGCTATACCTACAACCTCGCCTCCGGCGCGCTGCCGCCCGGCATCGCCTTGAGCAGCAGCGGCACCGTGTCCGGCGTGCCGACCACGGCGGGCAGCTACAACTTCACCGTCAGCGCAACCGATGGTTTCGGCTTCAGCGGCAGCCGGGCCTACACGCTCACCGTGGCCGCACCGACCATCGCGATCACCCCGGCCACGCTGCCGGACGGCCAGGCCAACGTCGCCTACAGCCAAGCACTGGGCGCGAGCGGTGGCAACGGCAGCTATACCTACAGCCTCGCTTCCGGCGCGCTGCCGCCCGGCATCGCCTTGAGCAGTTCGGGCAGCCTGAGCGGCTCGCCGACCACGGTGGGTAGCTACAGTTTCACCGTCACCGTCACCGACGGCTTCGGCTTCACCGGCAGCCAGGCCTACACCTTCACCGTGGCCGCACCGACCATCGCCATCGCCCCGGCCACGCTGCCGGCCGGCACCGGCGGCGCCGCCTACAGCCAGGCCTTGAGCGCCAGCGGCGGCAGCGGCGGCTATACCTACAACCTCGCTTCCGGCGCGCTGCCGCCCGGCATCACCTTGAGCGGCAGCGGCACCGTGTCCGGCACGCCGACCACGGCGGGCAGCTACAACTTCACCGTCAGCGCAACCGACGGCTTCGGCTTCACCGGCAGCCAGGCCTACACCTTCACCGTGGCCGCGCCGGCCATCACGCTGTCACCGGGCACGCTGCCGACGTCGGCGGTCGGCGTCGCGTACAGCCAGACCATCGCCGCATCGGAAGGCCAACCGGCTACCTTCACCTACAGCGTGAGCTCCGGCGGACTGCCGACAGGCCTGTCGCTGGACGCCAACTCCGGCGTCATGAGCGGCACGCCCACAGCCGCGGGGACCTACAACTTCACCATCACCGCAACGGACGGCAGCGGCTTCACCGGCAGCCAGGCATACAGCGTGACGGTCGGCGCAGGCACGGTGGCGCCCGATCCGGGCGCGCTCGCCAACGCCACGGCGGAAACACCCTATACGCATTCCTTCACCGCCAGCGGCGGCACGGCACCGTATACCTACTCCCTCGCCTCCGGCACGTTGCCGGCGGGTCTGGCCCTGTCCTCGACAGGCACGTTGTCCGGCACACCGACCGCGGCGGGCAGCTTCACCTTCACGCTCAGAGCCACTGACAGCAGCACCGGCACCAGCGCGCCGTTCTCGGGCAGCCGGGCCTACACGCTCACCGTGGCCGCACCGACCATCGCGATCACCCCGGCCACGCTGCCGGACGGCCAGGCCAACGTCGCCTACAGCCAGGCACTGGGCGCGAGCGGTGGCAACGGCAGCTATACCTACAGCCTCGCTTCCGGCGCGCTGCCGCCCGGCATCGCCTTGAGCAGTTCGGGCAGCCTGAGCGGCTCGCCGACCACGGTGGGTAGCTACAGTTTCACCGTCACCGTCACCGACGGCTTCGGCTTCACCGCCAGCCAGGCCTACACACTGGGCATCGGCCAGCCGGTACCGGTCGCGGTGAACGACGCCGCCACGACACCGGCCAACTCGCCGGTCACCATCGCGGTCACCGCCAACGACTCCGGCCCGATCACCAGCATCGCGGTGGCGCAGGCACCCGCGCACGGCACGACGACGGTCAGCGGCCTGAATGTGGTGTACACGCCGTCGGCCAGCTTCTTCGGCAGCGACAGCTTCACGTACACCGCCACTGGGCCCGGGGGCACCTCGGCGCCAGCCACGGTGAGCGTGTCGGTGACACCGCTGGCCGTGCCGGTCGCGGCGGCGCAGAGCGTCGCGGTCCTGGCCGGCGCGTCGGTCACGATCCATGCGGCAACGGGTGGGAGCAACGGCCCGTTCACTGCGGCTGCGCTGGTGAACGCGCCCGCCTCGGGTACGGCGGCCGTGCAGGGCACCGACATCGTCTACACCGCCGACGCGAATGCGTCGGGCACGTTCGGCTTCGACTACACGCTGAGCAACGTCTTCGGCAGCTCGCAACCGGCCCATGTCACGCTGACGGTCAACCCGCGCCCGGTCGCGCCCGCGCTGACGGCCGCGACGGTCGCCGGTACCGCGGTGCAGATCGACCTCACCGCGCAGGCGCACGGCAGCCCGTTCACGGGCGCGGCCGTGGTGTCGGTTTCGCCGGCGAACGCCGGCTCGGCCAGCATCGCGTCCACCGGCAACGGCGGCTACACGCTGACGTTCACTTCCGCCGCCAGCTTCGACGGCGTGGCGCAGATCGCCTATACGCTGAGCAACGCGTACGCCACCTCCGCGCCGGGCACGGTCGAGGTTACCGTCAGGCTGCGCAGCGATCCGTCGAAGAACGCCGAAGTGCTGGGCGTGCTGGAAGCGCAGGCCGAGGCGGCACGCCGCATGGCGATGGGCCAGATCGGCAACTTCCAGCGCCGCCTGGAGAGCCTGCATGGCGGCGGCAGCCGCGCCGGCTTCAGCAACGCCATCACCATGAGTTCCGCCAGCAGCCAGCGGCGCACCGACACCCTGGCCGGCCTGCAGCAGCAGGTGATGGGCGGCGGCGGCGATCCCTTCCTGGCGCCCGCGGACGATCCGGCAGCCGCCCCGGCGGCCTCCCCTGGCGGCACGCCGGACGGCCTGGCCTTCTGGGCCGGCGGCGCGGTGAACTTCGGCAAGCTGAAACCCGGCAGCAGCTACAACGGCGTCGACTTCACCACCTCGGGCCTCAGCCTGGGCGCGGACAAACAGGTGACCCGGGCGCTCGCCCTGGGCCTGGGCGTCGGCTACGGCCATGACGCCTCGGACATCGGCCAGCACGGCAGCCGCAGCACCGTCGACAGCTACAGCGTCGCCGCCTACGGCAGCTACCAGCCCGGCGAAGCGGTCTACGCCGATGCGCTGGTCGGCTACCAGTGGCTGCAGTTCGACGCGCGCCGCTTCGTCACCGACAACGGCAACACGGTGCACGGCAGCCGCGACGGCACGCAGTGGTTCGCCTCGTTCTCCGTGGGCTACCGGCAGCAGAGCGACGACATGCTGCTCACGCCCTACGGCCGGCTGGACGTCGCCCGCGCCACGCTCGACGGCTACGCCGAAACCGGCGATGCCGTGTTCGCGCTGAACTACCGCAGCCAGAGCGTCAAGACCAGCACTGGCACCGTGGGCGTGCTGGCGCAATGGACGGTCATGCGCGACTACGGCGCGTGGGCCCCGCAGCTGCGTGCGGAGTTCGGCCACGACATGCAAGGCTCCAGCCTGGCGACGATGCGCTACGCGGATCTCCCGACCGGCCCGCTGTACCAGGCCACGCTGGCCCGCCAGTCCCGCAACCACACCTTGCTGGGCGCGGGCATCGCGCTGCAGACGCTCAAGGGCTGGTCGCTGCGCGCGGAATACCAGAACCGGCTGGACAACACGAGCCGCGACAACCAGAGCATCCTGCTCAGCGTGCGCAAGACGCTGCCGCCGTGACCGGCACGGCCGGCAGCGACGAACCTCGCTGCCGGCCGCACCCACACCAGGCGACGAGCCACCGCGCGCGCCCACGCTTCCCGCCAGCACCGATAGCAGCTCGCGCCCGCGGCAGGCGCAGCGATCCGCACCGCACCCTTCCGGCCTGCGGCTCAATGGCCGGGGTGGCACACCGGCATGGGCGAGGCGCCGCAGGGAAGGCGTGCACGGCAGGCTGCGCGGGCACGACGGCATCGCCCCCGGAAAGCGGCCGCACCGGCCGCCGCGCCATGCCACGGCCGCGACGGATGAAGATGGTCTCGTCTTTCGCGCCAGGCTAAGGATCGGCCATGGCCTCCACCGCCGACGCAAGCACGAGGGTCAGGCAAGCAGGTCGCCGAGGCCGGCGGCCCGCCACAGGCGATCACGCAAGGCGTGACCCAACCCGCGGCCGCCGGGGGGCACCACGATCAGGGCCGCCAGATCCATGCCGTCCGCTTCGCGCAGGCGCCGATACAGCTGCTGCGCCTGTTCGCCGGGCGAACGGCCCAGCGGCAGCCAGGGCACGTGCGGCGGCCAGTCCGGTGCGCGCTGTTCGGACAGCACGCCCACGCGCGCGCTCAGCGCCGCGTACTCGGCGATCTTTTCGGGCACCTGCTCCATCGAGGCCAGCACCACGCGGGCGTTGGGCGCATAGTGGAGCGCCATGCGGCCGGGGCTGCGGATGGCGGCATCAACCGGCGATTCGACGCTTGCGCCGGCCACGCGCCCCAGCTCCTCCGCGCTGACCGCACCGGGACGCAGCAGGCGCAGACGGCCGGTCGAGAGATCGACGATGGTCGACTCGATGCCCACGCGGCAGTCGCCGCCGTCCAGCAGGACGTCGACCGCGTCGCCGAGCTCTTCGCGCACGTCACGCGCCGAGGTGGGGCTGATTTTCTTGTGGCGGTTGGCGGAGGGCGCCGCCACCCCGCCGCCGAAGGCTTCCAGCACTTGCAGCGCCAGCGGGTGCGCCGGCACGCGCAGCGCCACGGTGGTCAGGCCGCCGGTGACGGCGTCGGACACGCCGCGCGCCCGCGGCAGCACCAGCGTCAGCGGGCCGGGCCAGAACGCCTCGGCCAGGCGCCAGGCCAGCGCCGGCACATCGCTGGCCCATTGCGGCAACTGCCCGGCGCGGTGCAGGTGCACGATCAGCGGATGGTTCGCCGGCCGCTGCTTGGCGGCGAAGATGCGCGCCACCGCCGCCGGGTTGCCGGCGTCGGCGCCCAGCCCGTAGACGGTTTCGGTGGGCAGGCCGATCAGCCCGCCGCGGCGCAGCGCCGCCACCGCGGCCTCGACGTCGGCGCCGCAGGCAGCCTGCGCCGCCCGGTCGTTTGCCTGCTCGATCGCGTTCATGCCACTTCCTCCCAGCTCAGGTTGCCGGCGTAGCGTCGCCATGCGTCGGGGCCATCGCCCATGGCGAACAGGTGGGCCCAGCCGTGGTCGAACAGCTGGCGAACCGGTGCATGCCGGGCGACGATGGCGTTGATCGCCTCCACCGGCGCTGCCACCAGCACCGACAGCCGCAGCGGCTGGTGGATCAGCCGCTCGCCGTCGTGCAGCGATTGCCAGGGGAGGCCGCTGCGCAGGTCGCCGCCGTTGCCTTCCAGCACGCCGAGCTTGCCGACCACGTTGTGCAGCGCCTTGTTGCCGCAGCCGAACACGCGGTTGTCCACCACCGAGCCGTAGTACTGCAGGTTGATCCAGGCGCCCACGATCATCGGCGCGGTCATGATGGATTCCAGGATCGCGAAGCCGTCGTCCTGCTGCCAGTCGTAGGAATTGAGGAACGCGCGCCCGCCCAGATCCAGCCCCGCCGTGCGGCTGCGCGGCGCGATGATGTACGCCGCGCAGCCGGCCAGCCCCCACTCGGGCCGGACCTCGCTCCAGTCCCTGCTGCGCGCCATGATCTGGGCATCGAGCGGCCGCCGGTCGTGCAGGGTGAGCGTCGCCGCCCGCTCCCGCCGGGCCAGCGCGCCGGCCTCGGCCAGCGCGGCCTGCAGCCGGGCCAGGTCGTCGGCGTGGGTCGCGGGCAGTTCGTCGAGGTCGAACAGGGTGACCTGGTCGGTGGTGGTGTCGTGCAACGCGCCGAGGAACCAGCTGTCGTGCGGGATGCCGATGCCGCGTCCGGCCAACGCCTGCCGCACGCGCGGATCGTTGAGCACCGCCGCCGCCACGCGCGCGTTGGCGTCCCCGGCGTGGCCGCCGCAGGCGCCGCAGTCCAGGCCGCTGGCATGCGGGTTGTTGACCGAGCTGGCGCCATGCCCGGCGAGCAGCACCAGGCGGGCGAACTGCCCGCGCAGCGACATCGCGCGCAGGGCGCCCTCCGCCAGCGTGACCCGGGTTTCCAGCGGCATGCCGCTGGGGCGCTCGTCCGTCAGCGACGGCGCGAGATCCGGCGCGAGGCGGGCGGCCACGGCGGCGTCGATGCCGCGCTCGGCAGGATGCGACTCCGGCCGCGTGAGGCCGAGGCTGTCGGCGACGAGTTTGCCGGCGAACTTCCAGCCCATCGCCTCGACGAAGGTGAAGGACGACACCGCGGCCAGCTTGAACCAGCGCCAGCCGCCGATGGCGCGCAGCCGCCAGCGCCGCCGCGCCACCACGGCCGCCTGTTCGTGTGCAGGCGCCGCCTTGATCGCCTGGTGCACGGTGGCGCCGGGCGCCAGCAGCACCGGGCAGCGGGCGCCGCCGTGCGCGCGGCCCAGCGGGACGTACTCGATCGGCATGCCGAAGAAGCCCGCCACGCCGATCGTCTCGGTGTCGGGCGCGGCACGCTCCAGCGCCCGCCGGAAGGTCTCCGAGCGCACGTCGATGCAGAATGCCGCCTGCACCGCGCGGCGCGTGGCGGGAACGGCCGTGCGCGGCGCGGCCAGGGTCGCCACGAACTGCCGCTGCCAGGCGATCTCGTAGGCTTCCTGCAGCAGCTCGTCCAGCGCCGCCGCGTCATGCCGATCGCGCGCAGGCGCTGCGCCGAAGCGTTCGCGCGCGCGCGCCCATGCCGCGGCCACCGCCTCGGCGGGCCTGCAGGCGTCCAGCAGCGCCACCTCGCAGGCCAGCCGCACCGCCAGCAGCTCCAGCAGCGTGTCGTCGCGGCGGCCGGCCAGCTCGCTTTGCCAGGTCCGGTATCGCGCGTAGCCGGCCCAGCCGCCCACGCTCATCAGCAGGCGATGGCAATAGTCGGCAAGCCCGGCCTCGCCGATGCCCAGCCGGGCCACCCCGGCGGCGATCATCGCCTCGGCGGTGGCGGGCAGCGCGCGGACGCGGCGATGGAAGCCGGTCAGCCCCATGACATGCGCGGTGCGGTCGATCGCCGCCTCCTCGCGCCAGGCGGCATATGGCGCGAGGTGCCGGAACGGCGACGGCCACAGCGCCTGGCCTTCGTCGAAGTAGCCGGCGGCCCAGCGGGAAATCCGGTCGCAGAGGAACGTGGCCCAGTCCCGCCGCGTGACCTGGCTCGCCACGTCGGCGACCGTGGGCAACGGCGCCGGCTCAGCCGGATCGGCCGCCTGCAGCTGCCGCAGCAGCGCCGGCACGTCGCGCCAGCCGGCCGCCGCGGCGCCTTTGCGCCGCAAGGCCTGCGCCAGGTCGCGCTCGGCGATGCGGCCCGCGGCGATGGCGTCGCGGTAGAAGCGGCGCGGCATGGTCATGCGCGCGCCCGCGGTGTCGGCCAGCAGGCGGGCGGCTTCGGCAAAGGGGCGATCGGCCAGGCCGAGGAAGGGGTTGACCGCCACGAAGTGCTGCAGCGGCCACAGCGGCGCGATCCGCCGGCAGGCGCACTGCGCGGCGTCGAGCGCCAGCCGCGGCGCGTCGACAGGGGCAGTCGGCACCGTGTCGAGCGGCCGGTGGATGTTCAGGGCAACGGCGTTCATCAAGGCGGTTCCTCAGGCGACGGTCGTGGCGGGGTGGCGCGGGCGATCCGGGCGCAACGCGCCGACCAGGCGGTCGAACCAGGCGTTGACGTAGAAGCCGTTGGCCAGGTGCACGCGCGCGACGCGCCAGGCCGTGCGGCGGCTCCAGCGCGGCAGCAGGCTTTGCAGCACGGCGACCACGGCGAACGACGCCATCGCCAGTCCCATGATCAGCAGGCCGGCACCATCGGGCGCGGGGATCGCCGGCAGGCTGGCGCCGGTCAGCCGCGTGGCCGCGGTTTCCAGCACGAAATAGGCAAGCGTCGTCGCGCCGGCCCTGGCCACGGTTTCCAGCACCAGCCGGCGCGTGGTCGCGCCTTGCAGCGCCGACGCCAGCAGGATGCTGACGCCCATCACCAGGATCGCCCCCAGTGTCAGGACGGCCGGTTCAGGCCGGGCAAAGACGCCGAACAGCCAGCCCAGGCCGGCGTAGATCGCCATCGCCAGCAGCAGGCTGAGCAGCACCGAGCGGATCCGGGGCCGGTTGCACAGCGGGACCGTTTCGGTCTCCACCGCGCTGCCTGCGGACAGGAAGGCGTGCGCCTTGTACAGCGAATGCGTCACCAGGTGCAGCAACGCGATCGCGAAGGCGCCCAGGCCGCATTGCAGCGTCATGAAGCCCATCTGCGCCACGGTCGACCACGCCAGCGAACCCTTCACGCTGGTCTGCGTCAGCATCACCAGGCCGCCGAACAGGGCGGTGAAACCGCCGATCAGCGCCATGCCGTGCAGGGTGGGCATCGACAGCAGCATCACGTCGGCGAAGCGGATCAGCAGGAAACCGCCGGCGTTGATGATGCCCGCATGCAGCAGCGCGGACACCGGGGTGGGCGTATCCATCACTTCGGGCAACCAGCCGTGGCTGGGAAATTGCGCGGACTTCATCAGCGCGGCGACGCCGAGCAGCAGGGCGGCCAGTGGCAGCATCGCCGGTGCGGCCTGGGCCGGCATGGCGCGGGCATGCGCCAGGATGGTGGCGATGTCCGTGCTGGCGAAGGTGGCGGCCATCGCCAGCGCCGCGCCGAGCAGGCAGGCGTCGCCCAGCCGCGCGACGACGAACTTCTTGCGCGCGGCGATGCGCGCGGGCCGGCGCTCCGGGTAGAACACCAGCATGCGGTGCAGCGAGAGGCTGGTCGCCACCCAGGCGACCACCAGCTGCACCAGGTTGCCGGCCAGCACCAGCAGCAGCACCGCCGCCAGCGTGCGGCACAGGCCCGCCACGAAGGCGCCCTGACGCGCATCGCCGTCCATGTAGTTGCGGCTGTACTGGACCACGATGACGCCGACGAAGGCCACCAGCAGGAACATGCTGCAGCTGACCGCATCCAGCCGGACCGACAGGCCGATGCCGGCGCCGCCCAGCAGCGGGCTGGTGACCGCGCCGGCCACCGCGGCCAGCGCGCAGGCGAGCACGGCCAGCGCCAGCGAGCACATCGTCGCCAGGCGGCTGCCCAAGAGGATGGCCGCGGGTCGCCGCTGGCCCGCGGGGCAAGGCAGCAGGGCCACCAGCAGCACGCTGGCGGGGGCAAGCAGGAACAACGCAGCAACGGCAGGCAGCATCGACTTCTCCGCGGTCTGGTAAGCCGCGGCAAGGCTACGCTTTCGTCATCATTCTAAAAAATATATTTAATGAAACATTTTCATCTACAAAATAGAATGAAGCATGGCCGCGCTCAACTACAACCACCTGCGCTACTTCTGGGCCGTCGCGCGCGAGGGCAACCTGACCCGGGCGGCGGAAAAGCTGCTGGTGTCGCAATCGGCGCTGTCGATCCAGATCAGGAAGCTCGAGGGCCAGCTGGGGCAGGACCTGTTCGAGCGCAACGGCCGGCAACTCCAGTTGACGGAAGCCGGACGCATCGCCTTCGATCACGCGGAGGCGATCTTCGCCGCCGGCAGCGACCTGCTCGCCACGCTGAAACAGCGGCCCAGCGACCAACGCGCCATCCTCCGGGTGGGCGCCCTGGCCACCTTGTCCCGGAATTTCCAGGTCGGCTTCCTGCGCCCGCTGCTGGCGCGGCAGGACATCGAGGTGATCGTGCGCTCGGGCACCACCGCCTACCTGCTGCAGGCCCTGCAGGCGCACCGGCTGGACGTGATCCTGGTCAACGTGGCGCCGGCCCGCGACGCCGCCACGCCGTGGGTTTCCCACGCGATCGCCGAACAGCCGGTGAGCCTGATCGGCACCCCCGCGCGCATCGGCCAGGGCGACACCCTGGAAAAACTGCTGACCAGGCACCCCCTGGTGCTGCCCACGCTGGAGAGCAGCGTGCGCATCGGATTCGATGCGCTGGTCGATCGCATGGGATGGCAGGTGCGGGTGGCCGCGGAAGTCGACGACATGGCGATGCTGCGCCTGATCGCCCGCGAGGACATCGGCCTGGCGGTGGTCCCGCCGATCGTGGTCAAGGACGAGCTGGCCAGCGGGCGCCTGGTGGAGGCCCACCAGTTGCCGCAGCTCAGCGAGACTTTTTTCGCGGTCACCATCAAGCGGCGCTTCCCCAACCCGCTGCTGCGCGAGCTGATCAAGCCGCGCACCGCGCTGGAGCTGGCCGAGTAGCGCCCCCGGCGGCCTGCCCGATGCCCGTCAGGCCAGCGCCTCGCGCACCAGGCGCAGGTCGTCGACCAGGCCCTGCAAGGCCCCGGCGCGTGCCCGCATGTACTACAGCTCGGCCTCCAGCCACGGCCGGCAGGTCGCCTGCCCGCGGGCATCGGCAGCACCGCCTGCAGCCAGGCCACGCTGGCCACGCAGGTCCCGCAACCCCACCTTCGCCGGGCGCGGACATCACACTGCAGACGCCCAAGGGCTGGTCGCTGCATGCGCAACGCCAGAACCCGCTGGACGACACGAGCCGCGACAACCAAGGCACCGCGCTCAGCGTGCGCGGGACGCTGCCGCCGTGACCGGTACGGCCGGCAGCGACGAACCCCGCCGCCGCACCCGCGCCAGGCAAGGAACCGTCGCGGGCGCGGACGCTCGACGCTTCCCGCCAAGCCCGATAACATCTCACGCCCACGGCAAGCGCAGCGATGCGCACCGCACATCCTCGGGCCTATAGCTCAACGGTTAGAGCAGGGGACTCATAATCCCTTGGTTCCAGGTTCGAGTCCTGGTGGGCCCACCAAGACTTCCGCACGACAACCGCCGTTGTGCAGAAAAGCAAAAAGTGGCCGTTTCAGCCTTTTCGGTCCATGTGTTGATAGAAGCTGATGGCTAGCTGGACACGCCGAAAGCGGCCTGTGACGACGCCATCGCCGGATCGGCGGAAGGTCTGCCCGAACAGTTCCTGCAGCTCGACACGCTGCTTGCAGGAAGGTCCTGACCACAGGCGGTGGCGGGCAAGCGCTCGCCACCGCCGATGTCATACGGGTTGAGCGACGGTCTATCGGGTGCAGTTCATGCCCTGCATGGCCTGCTGGTGCTGCATCATCTGGCCCATCATCATCTGCATCATCTGGCCGTTGCCCATCATGCCGCCGCCCATGCCGCTGCCACGCATCATGCCCGGCCCCATGCCGCCGTTGCCCATCATGCCATTGCCCATATTGCCGGCCGCCATGTTGCCCGGGCCGCGCGGGCCTTGCTGGCCCATCATCATGTGCAAGGTGTTCTGCATGGTGCGCATGTGCTCATCAAGCAACTTGGAGCGCGTGGCCGGATCGCGCGACGTGCGCCACTGCATCATCTGGGCGCGCATGGTCTGCATGTTGCGGTAGAAGGCGGCCTGGTTCTGCTGTTGCGCCGTCGGTGTCGGTGCCTGTGAGGCCGAACTGGCGGGCGTTTTCTGGGGGGCGGCAACGCCAGCTATGGCGTACCCGCCTGCAGCCGCCAGCAGCAATGCTGCCCCCAGCGCACCTGCCAGTCGTTTCATGTTGAAGTTGGACATGGCTATGTCCTCCTGGACAGTGACATACGGCCGGGCCCGATGGTCCGATCACCGGTTTCAGGCTACGCCGGCGCGTGGCGGCGGCATTGACGTGAATCAAGTCCGCATCGTGCGGTCCCTTCGCGATACCCCTTTCGGAAGGGGGAGGGATTCGCCTTTGCCGAGCCGGCGAGCCCGGCCTAATGCATATCTCGCCCCGACAGCAGGAACTCGAATCGATCCGCTTCGCGCGCCAGCAATCTCACCTGTACCAGGAACTCCTCGGCATCGACTCCTAGCTTCGGCACCCAGGCGTTCGCGACCAGGCGCCCGCGGCCATCTATGCGGTAGCCCACCAGGTCGATGAGGCGATTGCGCAACCAGCATCGGTTGGACGGCGGCGCAAACCCGTCGAGCCGATTGAGAACGCGCGGCGTTGCGACCACCGCCGTGAGTTCCCACGCGTCCGAGGTTGATTCGACGCGCACGCGATGCGAGCGTCCGTCGCCAAGGTCGACCTCGATCCAGTCGTCTTCGATGCCGCATGCGGGGGCGTCGCACAGCGCGTGCCAGTCACGCGACATGGGCGGCCTCCTTCGCCAAATCCGAGCGGAACTTCGAGAGTGGAGCATCGTGGCCTGCTAGCAAGGCATTTTCGATCGCGTCGGCGTGGTGGACGACGCGACTGACCAGCGCCTGGATGCGCGCAAGGTCGTGCGCCTTGCGCTGACCAAGCAGGACTTCGCTTTGCACGGTCAGATCGTATGAGCCGGCATCCTTCGCCGGAATAAGGCCCGCCTTCACCGGCGCCGATCGGATAAGGTCTTCGATCTTCGACAGGGTTGCGTCCGAGTACACACGTCCCACCGGACTGATGCATCGCACGATGGCGTGGCCTTCGGCTGCGCCGAGCAGCAAGGCGAATGGCTGGACCCGCGTACCGACGCGCGCGGTGCCCATAATGCGTCCCTGGTTCACCAAACCTTCCCACTCGATGGTCTCCAGGCTCGCCGAGGCGATCGCATCGAATCGCGCGGTCACCTCCGCCACCTGTTCCGGTCTTACCGCCAGTTTGCGGCGGCCGTCGAGCATCGTTTTGGCAATGGGAAAGGCCGTCCGCAGAACTTCGGTCGGCTGGGCCGGCATCGAACCTAAGGCATGCATGTCCTGGTTGACGTTGAGCGAGGCACCCTCCCCGTACGGCATCGCCAAGCCCTCGTGCATCAGGCGGATGAAGGTGTCCATGCGGTCGAGGACGCGTCGGACCTGCAGCACTTCCACCGTGCCCTGCAGATAGGGGAAATGAACCTGCAGCTTGTCGTCGGGATGCAACGCATCCGCGACCGATAGCCGGCGGTCAATCTTGGATCGCACGCGGTCGATGCGACCGGTTCGTTGTTCCATCGACGAGGGCGTCCACGAGATGCCGTAGTGATGCACACGGCCGCAGAAGGTGTGCAGATCCTCGCCTTCTTGCAGCACGTCGGTCGTGATCAGGACGAACGGATAACCGGGCATGCGAAATTGCTGGACGAGCGTCTGGTTGACGCCGCCCGACATGCCGCCGACCGGACGCTGTTCGCGCAACAGCCGGCCGAACGCCATCGATGCTTCGGACAGGGACTTTTGTCGCAGGTCGTGGGCGTTGACGTCCAGGACCAAGTCAAAGTTATCGGCGATTTCCGCGAGCTCATCGAAAAGAGCCCACGCGCGATCCGCCAACGGCGTCTCCATTTGCGCTCGAAGGAGGTCCAACAGCACCGTTGTAATGTCGAAGCGCCCGTCTTCCTCTCCCTCATCGTCTCCCAGGCGGCCCGCCTCCAACGTCCCGAGCACGCCGATGACCTTCGCATAGAGGTCGATGAGCCCATGGCCTAGGCGCGTTGCTGAGGCCAGCAATTGCGCGCGCAGGAACCGCTCACGGTACTGTTGCGTCGCGTCTCCGGCATTCGGCACGGGCCAGAGCCGCCTCGAAAGCGTGGGCTCGCGCGCCAAGGCATCGAAGAACGTGCTTTCGGCTAGCAGCGGCATTACCTTGGGGATGATCCCCACCACGGGTGCGGGCCTACGTCGCCGTTCCCAGCGGGCATGCCACACCGCACGCGCGCGATCGCCGTGCTCGCCGTCTTTCTGGCGCAGCAACGAGCACGCGGCCGCCTGGACGGCGACGAACATGTCCGCGCGACGATGCCGCTTTGCATCGCTCAGGAAATGGCGGCCCTCGTCTTCCAGCAGGACGGCCAAAGTGTCGGGCGTCATTCCGAGCACAGCCGACAACCGCTCCGTCATCTCCCGCGGCGTGCATCGCAGAATCCAAGCCAGCGCGTTGTCCTCGAAGACAGTCGAACGCTGGAGGAAGCGCAACTGCATGTTAGCGGCAGAGAGCACGTTGTTCGGACCGTCGCCGCGGAAGAACCACGCGAAGAAGGTGTCGCGCCCGCCGCGGTCCGGACCGTACTGCGATCGCGCCTGCGACGGCTGGTCCTCGTGCTCGCGACGACGCTCCTTTTCGTATTGGATACACACTGCCTCGAATGCACCGAGGACGCTGGCTGGCAATGCAGTACGGAGCCTTGCGATCAACCACGCATCGTAGGCGTCGTCGAGTTTCTGCTTAAGCTCCTTCACCGAAGCGACTCGGCGCACGAACACGAGCGCCTTCTCGCCTGTCTGCCACGCACTGGCGAGCGCAGACGCCATAGCGTCCATCTTCGGGTGCGGAAGTTCCTCCCGGAACGTCGACTTGTACGACCGCGCGATGTGATTGATCGACTGCACGTCAATGCCTTCGCGTGCGAGCACGTCCTGCGTCTGCTCGCTGCCGTCGAAGTTGGCCTCTTCGCGTTCGTCCTCATCGCCGATCGTGAGCTTCGTCGTCTGCTGAAAACTTTCGAACGAGGCCAGCATGCCCATCTGGAACGCGCCTCCGAAGCGTTCGTGTCCGAGGAGTTCGGCCACTTTTTTCTGCACCAGCGCCAGCACCAGGCGTTGCCGGTCGTCGGCAACCTCGATCGGCAGGTCGTGCGACTGCACGCCGCCCTGCCGCCATTCGCGGCGATACAGGTTGCGCGTCAGCGGCGTTTCCCCGACGGTCACCTTGGTGACGCGGCGGATCAGGAAGCGTTTGGCGGCTTCGCGCGCCTCGGACTCCTTCTCCGAGAGCAGTCCTTCGAACGACCCCGCACGCCCGAAGACGTTCAACTGATTCCACAGGTGGTGGTAGGTGTCTTCGACCGGCGTGGCCGACAGGAACAACACGCGTTGCGCGCGGGGGCCATGCCCGGGAAAACGTCTTGCGTCAGCCGGGGCAAGCGGTTCCCGCCCCATCATCAGCCCTAGCACACGGTTGCGCGCCGCGACCCCCTCGGCAAACCCATGCTTGAGGTTGTGTGCTTCGTCGACGACCACCAGGTCGAATTTCGGCAAAGCGCAGCAGAGCGCGCGCGCAAGATTGTCCTTGAACGCGTCCTTGAACGCGCCCTTGCGAGCGCCCAACAGGTCCCTCGGCATCCACGGCAGATGCTTGAAGAGTTTGGCGCGCAGGTGTTGTGCCGTGGCGCGCGCTGCATCTTGCCCGCTGCCCACCGCCAAACTAAAACTCGTCAACCGGCAGAAGAAATCTCGGTTCGCACCGAGCATGCTCTCGTGCAGCAGTTCGAGCAGGTTGTCGCAATGGACCGACGGCCACGCGGGCCGGCCATCGGGCGCGCGATTGCGCAAGTCGGCGAAGCGGATGTTCTTGTCGATGAACGCGTCGCGCTCCTTCTGCCATTTGCGCTGGATGTTGGCGCGCGGCGCCAGCACCAGCACGCGGAACTCCGGATTGAAGTGCCGGAACAGTGCGATGGTGCCGAGCGTTACGTAGGTCTTCCCCATGCCGACCTCGTCCGCGAGATACGCCACGCCTCGCTTCTCCAACAGGTTGTGGATCGCAACCGCGCCCTCGAGTTGCTCGCGCGCCCGCGGGCCGTCGCCGATGCTCCTGCCGAAGTCGAGCAATTGAGCTGCCGTGTCGATATCGATAGTCACGTCACTTCCCGCGGCGATGCAGTCTTCAGGAATTGCCCCTCGAACCAGCGGAGGAAGTCGGCGAACTCTGGGCCGTTGCGGTCCAGCAGGAGTTGTTTCAACGCATCGACCTTCGCCAGCGCCTCGCGCGGCCCCCCGGATTGCGGTTCGTGCGCATGCCAGAACTCGCCACACTCGGCCTCCAGCTTGTCGCACAGCTGGCGCGCGCACAGCAGGATCAGATAACGGTGGACGGGGTCGCCGTCTCCCGACTCACGGAGGACGCCTTCGAGCAGGTTGCCGAGCGAGTCGTACTTCCTGCCGAAGATGCGGTGCACGGCTTCCTTCGTCCGCCCGTCCTGCAGCGCTGCACGGACGGAGCGCTCCAGCGAACCGAACGCGTGGAAGATGCCGGCCATCTCGCTGAAGAGATCGTGCTCCGTCGATAATGCAGGCAGGCGCGCGGCCATCCCGGCTTCTTCCTGCACTAGCGACGCGCCGCGCGTTTCGATGAACGCGGCGCGCTGCTCAGGCGTCAGCAGCGACCAGTACTTCAGGATGTCCGTGGGACTGAGTTCGAGCAGCAGGGAGGGCTTGCCCGCCATGCCCTCTTCCTGCACCAGCAGCGGCATCGGCACGTCGCGATCGCCCGCCACCTCGAACAGCGACGTGCGCTGGAGAGCGTGCTGGATGCCCGCTGCGATTTCGGCGTCGAGCGGCACCCAGTCACGGGGCGGCAGCGATGGTGGTAGCGACGCGATGTGTGTGCCACAAGCCAGGAGCGCCAAGGCAGGACTGGGCCCTGCGTCGTCCCACCAGATCTCCGCGGATCGCGTCGTCCAGTCATAACGCAACTGCACGCGCGTCCCACGCGATGACACCGCATCGCCTTCGTCGCGTTGCCACTCGAACATCGCGGGACGCTTGGACAGCGGCTGCAGCCAGAAGTCCGGCTTCCGCGGCGACTGGGTTTCGGTAAGCACGGCGGCTTCAATATTGCCGCCTCGCTGATGCGCCGCCTGCGTCATGTTCACCGAGCCGCAGAGGAAAATTTCACGGGCGGGCTTCTTGCTAAAGAACCGATAGAGCTTGGCGTGAACGAAGCGTTCGGTGGCGCCCTTGTTGTCGCCGCGACGCAGCAAGGCCTCGGGCAGCGTTCCCCAGCGGATCGTCGTCCGGTCCGACAGCCCTTCCACCGCGTCGAACATCCGCTCGGAACACGCGGCCACGCCCGAGCGTTGCGAGGGCAACAGCACGCGCACCTGCGTAGGCCGGAATGCATCGACCAGGGCTTCGAGCGGGAGGCAGTCCTCGGCGTCGTCAAAGTACGGCGCGATGATTTCCAGCGACAAACCTTTGAGGGACCCGCCCGCGACGTCGGCCATCCACGCCGTTACCGCGGCGTCACCGCCGATGAAGTGCGTGTGCAGCTTGTTATTGTCCGAACGCTGCCTGCGCGTCGGCACGCGGCGGAGAAAGGACAGGACTTCGTCGACGGCGGCGTGATCGTGCCCCGGCGCCAGCTTGCGCAGCCGTTTGAGGAATGCAACGAGCCCATTGACCGTCGCACTTTTCTCATCGACGCGAACCTCCTCGATGAAGGCGACCTCGACGTTCTCCCACCAGCCCGTGCGCGTCAGGTTGGCGGACAAGGTGCCCACGATCAGCGCCTGTGCGGCCGAGTCGTCCTGCGTGGGCGACGACACCAGCGCGAACACGAGTTTGGGATGGAAGATCCTGCCCCCGCGCAGCCGCACCGGAATCCTGCGCACATCTTGCCGCGCATGGGTCCGATCCCCGACGCACAGGCCATTAGCGTCGTAGTACAGGGCGATTTCACCGGGGACGGTGCGCAATGCATCTTCCAGCTGCACGCGCCGGATCGGGGCCGCGTGACTCAGCGGCATGTCCAGGAAGACGGGCAGGATCTCCTGCTCGAAGAACTCGGGATCCAGCTGGAACGTCGTGAACACGGCGCACGCGAGCTTGCGGCCGCGCAGCATGTCCTCGAAGGATTTCGACAGCGCGCCGCTCGGAAGGTCTGGCATTTCAGGCGGCCTTTCGCAAAGGCGCGGCGATGGCGCGAAGCGACGGGATGAAGTACGGGAAGGTCATCTGTGATTTCAGCGCTTCGGGATCCGGCACGCGGCCGGGTCCATCCTGGAAGCGCGCTTCGAGGCGTTCGCCCTGCAAAACCACCCAGGCCGCGCCGCCGCGGGCTTCCATCACCCGGGCGTTCACGGCGACGAGCTGGCGGATGAGCGCTTCGTAATCGCCGGCGCGTGCTGCGTGGGCGATGGCGACCCACGCGTCCGCCAGCCCTGTGTCGGCCGGCAGGAACTCCCGGAGCGCCGCGAAGGCGTCTATGTCGATCATGCGGAGACCTTTGCCCCAGCACTTGCCGAGATCGATGGCCGCGTGCTGGAGCGTCTCGCCGTGCGCCCCCAGGAGCCACGAGAACAACAGCGCCATCGGGCCGAGAACGGCATCCGCGACGCGGACGTCGTTGAGATGTTGCGCGAGCGCGTCGTCGTTTAACTTGCGCGCGCGCTCGGCGAGCCGCATCACGCTGGCTGGCGACAAGACGAAGCTGCCGTCCAGCGTGTCCGACAGGATGTGGGCCAACTGCTGTTGCCGTCCATTCGTGGCATCGCCGGGACCGCCGAACAGCAGGTGCTCGCGGTAGAAGCACGGCTCGCTTTGGCGCAAGGACTTGCGCAGCAACGCAGCGGTCGCCCTCGCCAACACGGCGTCCTTGCCCTCGAGCTGCAATTTGCGGCCGTCCATCGCGAGCAGCTTGCGGAGGGCATCGGCCTTGATGCCGTGGTCCGCAAACACCCGCAAATAATGGCGTTCGACGAACTCCACCGCGATCGGGAGCAAGGCGTTCGCGTCTTCCCGCACGAGGCCCGACGCGCGCGCAGGCATCGTATACAGACCCCACAAGCCGTAGGTCTTCTGATCCGAGAGGATGCCCTGCTCGCGGGACAGTGTGAGCGCGGCGCCGTTGCCCAGGCGTTTGCGGACCTGGTCCACACCGCGGAAGTGCCAGTCCCCGTTGACTCTGGCGCGGGCGTAGGCGCACAGCTGCTCCCACCGGAGGAACGTGCCCAGGTCCGCGCCCGCGCCAGATTGCCCCTTTGCCTGGTCTGCCAGGTAAAGGCCCAGCAGCAATACGGTAAAGTCGCGCAACGAGTCGCTGACGGTGGTGAGGTTGCCAACGATCTGCCGCCCGAGCCGCGTCCAGATGGGTTGGATCCCTAACGGATCTCGCGAGCCTTTGATTTCGGCGCGATGGTCTAATTCGGTGAAGAAGGGGCCGAGGGGCACGCCGGCGTTGCTTCGCATTGCACTCCCCCAATGCGCAGTGAAGTGAGGCCAGCATAGCTTGACTGTCGCGAACGAGGCCGGGAAAAACTCTCGAGGTCGCTGCTCGGCGGGCTATTGCATCGCGATCAGCACACGGATGTCCGGGTCCGGGTTAAAGCCGGTGTGGCGTACGTAATTGCCTGGGACCGGATTGTGGACCCGGCTTGAACCATCCACCGATGGCAGCATCCGCAATCGCATCCTCAACATAACCAGGCGCTCCTGCGTTTGCAGAAGGCCAGACGGTTTCGCCACCAGCTCCTAGCTCATGGCCCAACCAAGGCCCACGACTGGGGACGCAGGACGGGCCACATCGCTGGGCAGGAATGTTGCGTCTATGACCGACCAACGACTTCCGGTACTACGAATTGCGGTCGGGCGACCGGCGCCCTATTCGAGCGACTTAGACTCGAAGCGGAAGGATCAGGTTTGGGAGCTAAGGCTGTCTCTTCAAATGTGAGTCAGATTGAGAGTCAGAGTTGCATCAGCGATTGCTGCTTGCTACGTAAAAGCAATAACTTACACTCGATGTTCGATTGCTGGTGGGCCACCAAGACTTCCGCACGGACAGCCGCCGTGCACGCGTCTGCCGCAACGAAATCGTCGACCCGCGTGAGACACCCGCCGGCGTCACGTCCGCCGCCGGCAGCAGGTATCGGCCGCGACACCAAAACGTGACATAGATCACGACCCTTCCGGCCGGGACATGAAAAACTGTGAGCAGTTTCACTCTGTGAGCTAACCTGTCGCCGTGAGGCGACCGTCCCAGCCATCCCCCGGCATAGATGGATCCAAGCCCGCCCCGGCGGGCTTTTTCACGTTTGAAGCCCCGTTCTGCCGAGCTCGCCCGAACCTCCACGACGCCCACCAAGGACGCCAGCATGGTCAAGGAAAGCAGGATGCAGTACCCGCTGCAGGCCTGGATCGAGGGCCATTACGCGCGCGACTGCGGCGAGCCGCGGGAAAAATGCCCTTACGCACCCGACTCCGCGATGGCGCTGGCCTGGCACCGCGGCTGGAACAGCCGCGAGCAGCTGGATGCCGCCAAAGGCCCGGAGGCGGATGTCGGCGATTGACCGCGCGGCGCGGCACGTCGCAGGGTTTGCCGCATCCAGGCCCGGCCAGGGCACAGCGGCGATTCCGCATCGGGGCCGGCGCAAGAGTGATGCGCGACCGGCCCGGTGCATCCGATTTGCCTTTCTCGCCGTAAGCCATCGACATCAAGCCCGCGCGGCGGCCGGAGGGTCCGGCAGCCGGCGCCGGCGGGAAGTCGCGCATGACGGGTTCCGAACAAGCCGTTGCCGGGGCCGCGCCCTTCCGGGCGAAACGGGACGTGCTCGCTCCCGCGCGCAACGCCGCCCGGTTTCCGGGCGTGACGGCGCGGTTCCGCCGGAGCGCATGGCGATGAGCACGGCGCTGGTGCTGTTCCGGCGCGACCTGCGCGTGGCCGACAACCCGGCGCTCGACGCCGCGTGCGCCGCGCACGCGCGGGTGCTGCCGGTGTTCATCCACGCGCCCGGCGAGGTCGGCGAATGGACCGCCGGCGCCGCCAGCCGCTGGTGGCTGCACCACTCGCTGGCGGCACTGCAGCGGGAGCTGCGCGCCGGCGGAGGCGGCCTGCACCTGCGCCAGGGCGACCCGCTGGAGGTGCTGCGCGAACTGGTCCGCCGCAGCGGCGCCAGCGCGGTGTACTGGAACCGGCTGTACGAGCCGGCCGCGATCGCGCGCGACACGCGGATCAAGAGCGCGCTGCGGGCCGATGGCATCGCGGTGCACAGCCACAACGCCGCGCTGTGGTGCGAACCGTGGCAGCTCGCCACCCGGCAGGGCGACCCGTACAAGGTGTTCACGCCGTACTGGCGCAGCCTGCGTCCGCAGCTGCATGCGACGGAACCGCTGCCCGCGCCGCGCGTGCCGGGCTGGCACGAGCTGCCCGACGGTTTGCCGCTGGCGGCGCTCGAACTGCTGCCGCGCCGCGCCTGGGCCGATGGCCTGGCCGCCAGCTGGCAACCGGGCGAAGCCGGCGCGCGGGACCTGCTGGAGATCTTCGCCGACGACGCCGTCGGCGACTACGCGCACGCGCGCGACCTGCCCGCGCGCCACGGCACCTCGCGGCTGTCGCCGCACCTGCACTTCGGCGAGATCTCGCCGCGGCAGATCCATGTCGAACTCGACCGCCGCGCCCGCGCCGCCGAGGCGAAGCGCCGCCCCGACCTCGAACCCTACCTGCGCGAGCTGGGCTGGCGCGAGTTCGCCCACCACCTGCTCTACCACTTCCCGCACACGCCGACCGGCAACTTCAACCCGCGCTTCGACGATTTCCCGTGGGCGCCCGCGGACCACGCGCTGCTCGAACGCTGGCGGCACGGCCGCACCGGCATCCCGCTGGTCGACGCCGGCATGCGCGAGCTGTGGCACACCGGCTGGATGCACAACCGCGTGCGCATGGTCGCGGGCAGCTTCCTGACCAAGAACCTGCGCCAGCACTGGCAACATGGCGCGCGCTGGTTCTGGGACACGCTGGTGGATGCCGACCTCGCCAGCAACACGCTGGGCTGGCAGTGGGTGGCCGGCTGCGGCGCCGACGCCGCGCCGTATTTCCGCGTGTTCAACCCGGTGACGCAGGCGCAGAAGTTCGATCCGGCGGGCGACTACCTGCGCCGCTGGCTGCCCGAACTGGCGGATGCACCATTGCCCTTGCTGTACGAACCGTGGAAGGACGCCGCCCTGCTCCGGCGCAGCGGCTACCCCGCGCCGATGGTGGATCTCGGCCAGTCGCGCCAGCAGGCGCTGGATGCCTACGGCGCGCTCGCGCGCTGAAACCCGGCACGCAGCGCCGGGGTAACTTCCGGAGCCGGCGCAGCGAATGGAATGACTCACGCGCCCATCCAGGACACGGAGCCTCCATGCCCGACATCGACCCCGCCGCCATTCCGTCGACGACCGACCGCCGCTGGCCCGCCCTGCTGGCGATCGCCCTCATCGTGGCGTCCGCCGCGCTCGCCTTCGCCTGGACCGCCGGCTGGCTGACCCCGGACCGGCTCACGCCGCAGCGCTTCACCGACGCCATCGAGGCCGCCAACGGACAGGTCTGGCAGGGCTTCCGCCGCGCCCACGCCAAGGGCGTGTGCGTGGCCGGCTATTTCGAAGGCAACGGGCTGGGTACGGCGCTGTCCAGTGCCCGCGTCTTCGCCCCGGTGCGCACGCCGTTCGTGGGCCGGCTGTCGATCGGCGGCGGATCGCCGTACGGCCTCGACAACCAGGCACGCGTGCGCAGCATGGCGCTGCAGCTGGACAGCGACGACGGCCAGCAATGGCGCATGGCGATGAACAGTTTCCCGTTCTTCGGCGTGTCCTCGGCGCAGGCCTTCCACGAGCAGACGCTCGCCAACGCGCCCGACCCGGCCACCGGCAAACCCGATCCGGCCAGGCAGGCGGCATTCGCCGCAGCCCACCCGGAATTCGCCCGCTTCGCCGCCTGGGCGAAGAGCGCGCCGTGGCCCACCAGCTGGGCCAACACCACGTTCAACGGCGTCAACACGTTCCGCTTCGTCAACCGCGCCGGCGAGGCGCACGACGTGCGCTGGTCGATGCAGCCGCGCGCCGCGTTCGCGGCCATGACGCCGGAACAGCGCGCCGCCGCCGACGGCGACTTTCTCGGCGAGGACCTCGGCGCGCGGCTGGCGCAGGGACCGCTGCGCTGGGACATGCTGGTGACCGTGGCGCAGCTGGGCGACCCGGTCGCCGACCCGTCGCGGAGCTGGCCCGAGGATCGCCGGCGCGTCGACGTGGGCAGCGTGGTGATCGAGAGCGCCACGCCGCAGGCCACCGGCGCCTGCCGCGACATCAACTACGACCCGCTGGTGCTGCCCGCCGGCGTGCAGGGTTCGGACGATCCGATCCTGGCCGCGCGTTCGGCCGTCTATTCGGTGTCGTTCAACCGGCGCGAACATGAAACCGCCGGCGGCAAGGCCGCTGCCGCCACCGGCCGCGCCGCGCCGCAGGAGGCCACGCCATGAACCGCCCGACGCCGTCGCCTCGACCGCCGCGCCACTTCAACCTGGTCGCCCGCGCGCTGCACTGGAGCATGGCGCTGGCGATCCTCGCCATGCTGTTCGTCGGCGTCGGCATGGTCGCTTCGCTGAGCCTGCGCCCCGTCCTGCTCGACCTGCACCGGCCGCTGGGCATCGCCATCCTGCTGCTGGCCATCGTGCGCCTGGCCAATCGCCTGCGTCATGCGCCGCCATCCCTGCCGGCCGACCTGTCCGCCATCCAGGTGGTCGCCGCCAGGGCGTCGCACGGGCTGCTGTACGCGTTGATGTTCGCCATGCCGCTGGTCGGCTGGGGCATGCTGTCGGCCGGCGGCTATCCGGTGGCGATGTTCGAAGGCTTCAACCTGCCAGCCATCGCCCCGCACGACCCGGCTGTCTATGCCGTGCTTCGCGACGCCCATGCCTGGCTGGCCCGGCTGTTGTTCGTCACCGTGTTGGCGCACGTGGCCGCGGCGCTGCATCACGCCTGGGTGCGCCGCGATGGCGTGTTCGCCGGCATGGCGCACGGCCCGGGCACCGCCGGTGCCGCCGCGCACACTGCCGGCGGCGAACCCGGCGACTGAAGCCCTTGCGGCCGCCGTGCCCGGCGTACCGCGCCACGCCACGGCATCCAATCGCGCCGCCGCGCCGTATGCACGGTGAGCGGCCGACCGGCCGCACCACGTCCAGGTGCCCCGCGTGAAGCACATGCAAACGGCGATCGCCATCCTCCTGCTGGCCATGCTCTCGCTCTCGGCCTGGGCGGGCACCAGCGAACCGATCCGGCCGGTGCACGGCGTGGATCTGTCGCGCTTCATGGGCCGCTGGTACGTGATCGCCTCCATCCCGACCCGCTTCGAGCGGGGCGGCCACAACGCGGTGGAGACCTATGTGCGCAACCCCGACGGCACGGTCTGCACCTGGTTCCGCCAGCGCCCCGGCAGCTTCGACGCGCCGGTGAAACTGCTCCATTCGACCGCGGGCGTGCTGCCGGGCAGCGGCAACGGCGAGTGGCGCGTGCACTTCTTCATGTTCCTGCGCACGCAGTACCTGGTCGGCTGGCTGAAGCCGGACTACAGCCAGGTGCTGGTGGTGCGCGATGCGCGCGATTACCTGTGGTACATGGCGCGCACCCCCGAGGTTCCCGCCGCCGACTACCAGGCCATGCTCGCCCGCGCCGGCGCCATGGGCTACGACACGAGCCGGATCGAGAAGGTGCCGCAGCGCTGGCCGGAGGCCGCCGCGGACAACCGGACCTTCCGTGGAGCCTGGCCGTGAAATACCTGGTCGCCCTGCTGGCGTGGGCCATGCCGGCCGTCGCGTGGCTGTCCAACAGCGGCGCGTTCGGGCCGACCAACGGCGCCATCTCCGACCGCTACCCCACCCTGATCGTCGCCGCCGGCTACGCGTTCGCGATCTGGGGGCCGATCTTCGCCCTCGATGTGCTCTACGGCACGTGGCAATGCATCGACCGCACGGCGGACGCCGGCCTGCGGCGCACACGGCGCTGGACCGCGGCGGGCTTCGCGCTGACCTCGCTGTGGATGGTGGTCTTCTCGCTGCAATGGTTCTGGCTGGCGCTGGCGATCATCTGGGCGAACCTCGGCTGCCTGCTGCTGGCGGCCTGGCAGGTGTCGCACACCGCACGCCATGGACGCGCACGCTGGTGGCAATGGGTGCCGCTGTCGCTGCATGCCGGCTGGCTCTCGCTCGCCGCGTTTCTGAACGTGGCACAGGTGGTGGTGGCCTTCGGCCTGCTGTCGACCACCGCCATGCTGCCGTGGACCCTGCTGTTGTTCGCGCTGGCGGCAGCGCTGGTGCTGGGCATGCTCCAGCGCATGCACGGCAACCCGTGGTATGCGCTGGCGGTGGTGTGGGGACTGCTCGGCGTGTACGCCAGGCAGAGCGGCTCGGACCTGGCCGGTGCTGGCGTCGCGGCGTGGACGGCGCTGGCCCTCGCCGTGGCGATCGCGGCGATGTCGCTGTGGCGCAGCGCCGGGGCGCGGCGCGCGGCAGCGACCCGCGCCCGGGGCTGACCGGCGGCGTCCTGCCATGAGCATGCTGCGCCTGCTGCTGGGCGACCAGTTGAATCCGGCGCACCCGTGGTTCGCCACGGTCGATCCCGACGTGCTCTACGTGCTGATGGAGGTGCGCCAGGAAACCGACTATGTCCTGCACCACGCGCAGAAGATCCTTGCGATCTTCGCCGCCATGCGCGATTTCGCGCGCCAGCTGCAGGCCGCCGGGCACCGGGTGCGTTACCTGGCGATCGACGACGCGGACAACCGGCACGCCATCCCGGCCAACCTCGACCGCCTGATCGGCGAGCACGGCGCCGCCACGTTCGAATACCAGGCCCCGGACGAGTGGCGGCTGGACCGGCAGCTGGCCGACTACGCGCACAGCCTGCGCATCCCGGCGCGGATGCTGGACAGCGAGCATTTCCTCACCCGGCGCGACGATGCCGCCGCGTTCTTCGGGTCGCGCCGGCGCTGGACGATGGAGCCCTTCTACCGGCACATGCGCGCGGTCCACGGCGTGCTGATGGAACCGGCCGGGCGCCCGGCCGGCGGACGCTGGAACTTCGATGCCGCGAACCGCAAGGCCTGGCCCGGCGCGCCGGCGGAGCCGCCCGATCCGCGAACCGGCCACGACCACCGCGCGCTGTGGCAGCGCATCGTCGCCGCCGGCGTCGGCAGTTTCGGCGAGCCGCAGGCGGAGGATTTCCGCTGGCCGCTGAACCGCGGCGAGGCGCTGCGGCAGCTCGATGCCTTCGTGCGCTACGCCCTGCCGCATTTCGGCGACTACCAGGATGCGATGAGCGCCCGCGCCGGACGCCTGTTCCACTCGCTGCTTTCCTTCGCGCTCAACGTCAAGATGCTGTCGCCGCGCGAAGTGATCGCGCGGGCGGAATCCGCCTGGCGCTCGGGCGCGGCGCCGCTGCCGGCGGTGGAGGGTTTCGTGCGGCAGATCCTCGGCTGGCGCGAATACGTGCGCGGGGTGTACTGGGCGCGCATGCCGGACTACGCCGCCGGCAATTTCTTCGGCCATGCCCGTCGATTGCCGCGCTGGTTCTGGACCGGCGCCACGCGCATGAACTGCCTGCGCCACGCCATCACGCAGTCGCTGCAGCACGCCCACGCCCACCATATCCAGCGACTGATGCTGATCGGCAATTTCGCCCTGCTGGCCGGACTCGACCCGGACGAAGTGCACCGCTGGTACCTCGGCATCCACGTCGACGCCTTCGAATGGGTCGAGCTGCCCAACACGCTGGGCATGAGCCAGTTCGCCGACGGCGGCCTGCTGGCCACCAAGCCCTACGTCTCCAGCGCCGCCTACATCCACCGGATGAGCGATCACTGCGGCTCGTGCCACTACCGGCATGCCGAGCGCAGCGGCGAGCGCGCCTGCCCCTTCAATGCCCTGTACTGGGATTTCCTGGCGCGCGAGCGGGCGCGGCTCGCCGGCAACCCGCGCCTGGCGATGCCTTACCGGCAGCTGGAACGCCTGGCCCCGCACCGGCTCGACGCGCTGCGTGCCCGCGCCGAGACCCTGCTGGCCGGCCTGGACGAGCTGTGACGCCGGTCCGCGTGGCGGGATCCATCCCGGCCTTCCCTGCGTACAAGCGCGGGTAAGCCGATGTGCCGGCCTGCGGCGGCGTTCGCCGCCGCAGGCCGGCATCCTTCCCGCCAGCGAACGAGGCAACACCATGTCCACCCCGATGCCGACCCTGCCGCACGTCTCGCACCTGTCCGCCGCTTGCGCCTCGCAGCGCGTCGGCGACCGCTTGCGCGCCGCCGGGGTGAGGTTCCACGCCAACGACAACATCGCGGACTGGCTGGAAGCCGGCGAGCTCGAGGCGATCGAGCAGGAGGTCGCCAGCAAGGCGCAGGCGCTGCTGCGCGCCCTGGTGATCGACGTGGAGCACGACCACAACACCCGCGACACCGCGCGCCGGCTCGCCAAGATGTTCGTGCGCGAGGTCTTCGCCGGGCGTTACCAGCCGGCGCCGGCGGTCACGGAGTTTCCCAACGCCGAGCGCCTCAACGAGCTGATGGTGGTAGGGCCGCTGCGCGTGCGCAGCGCCTGCTCGCACCACCTTTGCCCGATCATGGGGCGCGTGTGGATCGGCGTGCTGCCCAGCGCCGGTTCGAATCTCATCGGCCTTTCCAAGTACGCGCGGCTGGTCGACTGGGTGATGAGCCGCCCGCAGATCCAGGAGGAGGCGGTCAGCCAGATCGCCAACCTGCTGGAACGGCGGCTGCAGCCCGACGGCATCGCCGTGGTCATGGAGGCGGACCACTTCTGCATGCACTGGCGCGGCGTGAAAGACGACGAGGCGCGCATGACCAACAGCGTGATGCGCGGCGCCTTCCTCGGCGACGCCTCGCTGCGCAAGGAATTCCTGAGCCTGTTGCCCAGGCACGGGGCGTGAGCGCCGCCGGGCGCGGCGTCACCTCGGCGCGAACGCGTTGATCTGCCGGTTCTCGACCACCGGCGGATAAGGCGGGCCGGAACGGACCAGCGCCAGCATGCAGCGTCCCACCGCCTCGGTGGTGGTGAAACTGCCCGGCGACAGCTTGCCCGCCAGCGCCAGCGCGGGCGATCCCAGCGCGTAGAGGCCACGGCGGAAACGATGCGGCGAGCGCTCGCCCTGGGTCGGCCGGATCCCGCCCGGCCGCAGGCTGGTGGAGCCAAGCCCGAACCGGCCCGGCACGGCCTCTGCCTGTCCCTTGACGCGCAGCGGCATCCAGCGGCTGCCGGCGTCGGCAGCCGCGCCCGAGACGTAGACCAGGTAACCGCCGGGATTGGCCCTGGCATACGCCGCGGCCACCCGCTCCAGCACGCCGACGGTCGCTTCGCGGTAGGTCGCCTCGGAGAGCAGCAGCGGCAGCGGCCCGGCGCAGTAGAGGCAAACGTCGATGCCGCCCAGGTCCAGCCCTTCCAGCGCGGCGGCCGAGAACTCCGGCACCTGCAGCACGCGGATCCGGGGCGACGCGGCCGCGAATGCGCGGCGCACCAGCACCGTCACCTGCGGCACCCAGGCTTCCCGCAGCAGCACCTCGAGCACGCCCTGCCCGACCAGCCCCGTCGCGCCCACCAGCAGAATGTTCGGTCCCATGGCTGGCCTCAGGTTCGGCGACGGCAGCGTTGCGAACGATATTTCACCCCGTCCCAGTCGCGGGACCATTTCCTCCGCCAGCTGAAGTCGCGCCAGCACACCGGGCAGCGTTTGCCGGGCAGGTCGTGCTTGCTGCGCATGCGGGGCATCGACGGCGTCCTAGTTCGAGGCGATCGCGCCGCGACCGCCGTCCACGCCCATGACCTGGCCGGTGACCCAGCCCGCGCGCGGCGAGAGCAGGAAGGCCGCCAGGTGCGCGGCATCCTCCGGCTCTCCCAGCCGCGCCAGCGGATGCCTCGCCGCGATGGCATCGCGCAGCTGCGGGCTGGACAGCATGCCGCCTGCCAGCGGCGTCTGCGTCAGCGACAATGCGACGGCATTGACGCGAATGGTGGGCGCCAGTTCGGCGGCCAGCGACCTCGTCAGCCCATCCACCGCCGCCTTGGCCATGCCGATGGAACCGTGCATAGGGAATCCCCGCGCGGCGGCAACCGAGGAGAACAGCACCACCGACGCGCCCGCGGCACGGGCGCGCAAGGCCGGCAGCGCCGCCTGGATGGCGAGCGCGGCACCGGCGGCGTTGAGGCGGTAGTCGCGCGCCAGATCCGCCGCCGTGATGCGCGCCAGCGGCCGGAGGTTGATGCTGCCCACCGCGTACACCAGGCCATCCAGCACCCGTGGCGCCTGCTCCGCCACGCGCGCGAACGCGCCGTCGTCGAGCACGTCCGCGGCCGTCCAGCCGGCTCCCAGTTCGTCGGCCAGCGCCGCCAGGGCGGCGGCATCGCGCGCGACCAGATGCAGTCGATGCCCTTCGCTCGCGAGCATCCGCGCCAGGCAGGCGCCGATGCCGCCGGTGGCACCGTAGATCAGGAAGGCAGAGGACACGGCTGGATCCACTTGGGGGTGTTGCCGTTTCCTACGCGAATCCGGCCCTGCTGGATGCAGGCCGGCCGGACATCTGCCGGGATCGGTGCCAGGGTTGGCAAATGCAAGGGCGCCCGGCGTCCGCCACAGCCGGTGCCGCGACATCCCGCCCGCTCACGCGCTTGCCGTGGCCCTCAAGTCCATGCCGGCCTGGATTCCGCAGTCCGCGTTGACGACAGGCAACGCTCCAGCGGTGAAGGCTGCCGCAAGCCAAACCTGCCGATACCGGACACGGCGACCGGCGCCGCCCGCGCCAGGCAGGATCACAAGCCGACCAGCGGCTGCAGCTTGCGCGCCAGCCAGCCGGGGAAACGCAGCGGCGCATCCAGCGCCGCCACGCAGACGCAGGGCACGCCGGGCGCGGTGACCGGCCGGTGCTCGATCTCGTTGTCGAGGTCGGCCACGTCGCCGGGCGCGTAGTGGCCCAGCGCGTCGTCGTAGGCGCCCTGCAGGATCTGGGTGAGCTCGGTGCCCTGGTGGCTGTGCAGCGGCATGCTCTTGCCGGGGGCGATCTTGAGCAGGATCAGGGTGTCGCCGCTGCCGCACGCGGCCCGGATCATGTGCACGCCCGGCGCCATCCAGCGCCAGCGCAGCGCGCGCCAGGAACGGCCGAAGTACGGCTGCAGCGGCCGCGGCAGGCTATCCGGGTCGGCCGGCGCGACGGCCTGCCGCGTACCGGCGATGGCCGGCGGATCCTCCGCCACGGGCTCCGCATCGAGCAGCTCCAGCATCGCCTCGCGCAGGCGTGCGCCGCGCGCCGTATCGGCCACCGTCGGCTGCTGCTGGCCCAGCAAGGCGCCGCCGATGTGCTCGGCATCGGACAGGCTTTCCCGGCACAGCTCGCACACTTCCAGGTGGGTGGCCGCCACGGCGGCCATTTCCGGCGACAGCGCGCCCGCCGCGAAGCTGACCACGGTGGCCTCGTCGAGATGGTGGCGCGGACTCATGGCTGCCCCCTCACGCCGAGCTGCAGGCGCATGAACGCGCGGCGCAGACTGGATTTCACGGTGCCCAGCGGCATGCCGAGCTGGTCGGCGATTTCCTGGTGGGATTTGGCTTCGAAGTAGGACATGCGGATCAGGCGGGCCTGGACGGCCGGAAGGCGTTCGATGCGGTTTTGCAGGTCGGCGTGTGCGGCGTGGCTTTCGGCCGAGGAGAATTCGTCGGCGTCGTCCCGGTCCAGCCATCCCGGCTCGTCGTCCATCGGCACCCAGCAGGGCTCGCGGCGCACGCGGTCGATGTGCAGGTTGCGCGCGATGCGGAACAGCCAGGTGGACAGGCTGCTGCGCGCGGCGTCGTACTGCGTGGCGCGCTGCCACAGCCGCAGCAAGGCCTCCTGGGCCAGTTCCTCGGCCACCGCCTCGGGCGAGCCGATGCCCTTCAGGTACAGGCGCACCCGCGGCGCGTAGTGGTCGTAGATGCGCAGGAAGCTGTCGCGATCGCGCCGCCGCGACACCGCCTCCATCTGGGCGGCCCAGTAATCCGCATTCCGTGCCTGGGTCTCGCTGCTCGACATGGCTCGCGCCACCTCGAATGGCGACAGGCTTGCTTGGTGGGAGGCGGTTTTCATCTTAGGGCAAGGCGACCAGGGATGCTCATGCGGACTTCTACGCGTATCGGCGCCGATCGGATGCAGTCATGCACCGGCGACGGCATGCATCCGTTTGCCGGCCAGGCTCGTAACGGTTGGCGATAAGTCATCGGATCGCCGCCATGCCCAATCGCCCCGCCACCTCCGCCAGCATGGCCGCCGCGCCGACGCTCCGCCGGCTCCGCCTGCGCCAGTGGTTCGACACGGCGCAGGCGCCGGCGTCGCCGGACGGGCCGCGCGCCGACCGCATCGACTGGCTGCGCACGGCGCCGTTCGTGGCGATGCACCTGGCCTGCCTCGGCGTGATCTGGGCGGGTGTGTCGGCCACCGCGCTGGCCGTGGCCACGGGGCTGTACGCGCTGCGCATGTTCGCGCTCACCGGCTTCTACCATCGCTATTTCTCGCACAAGACCTTCCGCACCTCGCGCGCGGTGCAGTTCGCCTTCGCGCTGATCGGCGCCGCCTGCGTGCAGCGCGGCCCGCTGTGGTGGGCGGCCCACCACCGCCACCACCACCGCCACGCCGACACCGCGCGCGACCCGCACTCGCCCGGCGTGCACGGCTTCCTGTGGAGCCACATGGGCTGGTTCCTCACCCCGCGCGCATTCCGCACCGACCTCGACCGCGTGCCGGACCTGGCAAAGTATCCGGAGCTGCGCTGGCTGGACCGCTACGACATCGCCGTGCCGGTCGCGCTGGCGCTGGCGCTGTACGCGCTGGGCGCGCTGCTGCAACAGGTGGCGCCGCAGCTGCACACCAGCGGCGCCCAGCTGCTGGTGTGGGGCTTCTTCGTCTCCACCGTGGTGCTGTTCCATGCCACGGTGACGATCAATTCGCTGGCGCACCGCTACGGTTCGCGGCGGTTCGCCACCCGCGACGACAGCCGCAACAACGTGTGGCTGGCCCTGCTCACCTTCGGCGAAGGCTGGCACAACAACCACCATTACTTTCCGGGCAGCGCGCGGCAGGGCTTCCGCTGGTGGGAGATCGACCTGACCTGGTACGGCCTCAAGCTGATGGCGCTGCTGGGCCTGGTGCACGACCTGAAGCCGGTGCCCGCCTGGGTGCACGCCAAGGCGGGGCGCTGAGATGCGCATCGCGGTGATCGGATCGGGCATCGCGGGGCTCGCCTCGGCCTGGCTGCTGTCGCGCCGGCACGAGGTGACGCTGTACGAGGCGAACGACTACCTCGGCGGCCACACGCATACGCATGCCATCGAGCTGGCCGGCCGCCACTACGCGGTGGACACCGGCTTCATCGTGCACAACCCGGTGCATTACCCGCTGCTGACGCGGCTGTTCGACGAACTGGGCGTGGCCTCGCAGCCGACCACGATGAGTTTCTCGGTGCACAGCGAGGCAAGCGGGCTGGAGTACAACGCGGGCACGCTGGACGCGCTGTTCTGCCAGCGCCGCAACCTGCTGTCGCCGCGCTTCCTCGGCATGCTGCGCGACCTGGTCCGTTTCTACCGCGAGGCGCCGGCGCTGCTCGACGGCCCGCACCCCGGCCCCTCGCTGGGCGACTGGCTGGCCGAACGCCGCTACGGCGCCGCGTTCCGCGACGAGCACCTGGTGCCGATGGCCTCGGCGCTGTGGTCGTCGCCCTCCGCGCAGATCCTGCAATTCCCGGCGCGCTACCTGGTGCAGTTCATGGCCAACCACCAGATGCTGCAGGTGGCCGGGCGGTCGGAGTGGCGCGTGGTGAAAGGCGGCTCGTCGACCTACGTGGCGGCATTGCGCGCGCACTGGCCGGTGCGCGAGCGGCTGAACTGTCCGGTGTTTTCGATCCATCGCCACGACCGCCACGTCGAAGTGGACAGTGCCGCCGGCATCGCTCACTTCGACCAGGTCGTGCTGGCCTGCCACAGCGACCAGGCCCTGCGCCTGCTGGGCGACGCCAGCGAGCGCGAGCAGTCGATTCTCGGCGCGATCGGCTATCAGGCCAACGACACCGTGCTGCACACCGACGCCAGCGTGCTGCCGCGCCGGCGCAAGGCGTGGGCGGCGTGGAACGCCTGGCTGCCGCGCGACCCCGCGGCTCCGTGCACGGTCAGCTACTGCATGAACCTGCTGCAGGGCCTCGACGCGCCCGCGCCGTTGGTGGTCACGCTCAACCGCAGCGAGGCGATCGACCCGGCCAGGGTGCTGGCGCGCATGCGCTACCACCATCCGGTGTACACGCAGGCCGCGGTGGCGGCGCAGCGGCGCAAGGCGGAAATCCAGGGCTGGCGCCGCACCTGGTTTGCCGGCGCGTACTGGGGCTGGGGCTTCCACGAGGACGGCATGCGCAGCGCGGTGGAAGTCGCCGCCGCGCTCGGCGTGCGCTGGCACGCGACCGGGGCCGTCACGCCGTCGGAAGAAGCCGCATGAACGGCCCGCTGCGCAGCGCGGTGTACGAGGGCACGGTGCGGCATCGCCGGCTGGCGCCGCACCCGCACGCCTTCTGCTACCGCATGGCGCAGCTGTACCTGGACCTGGACGAGCTGGACCGCGTGTTCGCCGGCCGCTGGCTGTGGTCGAACGGCCGCCGCAACCTCGCCGAGTTCCGCCGCAGCGACTACCTCGGCCCGGCCGGTCTGCCGCTGGCCGAGGCGGTGCGCCAGCGCGTCGAACAGGCGCTCGGCCGGCGCCCGGCCGGGCCGATCCGCCTGCTCACCCACCTGCGCTACGCCGGCATCGTCTTCAACCCGGTCAGTTTCTACTACTGCTACGGCGCGGACGGCGAGACGCTCGACTGCATCGTCGCCGAGATCACCAACACGCCGTGGCGCGAACGCCATGCCTACGTGCTGCCGCGCGAGACGGCGCAGGTTCGCGGGCGCCTGCTGCGCTGGGATTTCCCCAAGACCTTCCACGTCTCGCCGTTCATGCCGATGGACCGCCGCTACGACTGGTGCTTCAGCCTGCCCGGCGACGACCTCCACGTGCACATGAACGTGCTGCGCGAGGGCGAACGCGAGTTCGACGCGCACCTGCGCCTCGAGCGCCTGCCGCTCGACGGCGCCGCGCTGGCGCGCGTGCTGTGGCGCTATCCGCTGATGACGGCGCAGGTGCTGGGCGCGATCTACTGGAACGCACTGCGCCTGTGGCTGAAACGCAACCCCTTCCACGACCACCCGCAGCTCTCCTGAGGCCCGCCATGAACGCCATCGTCCAAGACGACACCGCCACCGCCATCGGCGGCCTCGACCGCTTCCTGCGCGCGCGCCTGCTGCAGCAGCTGGCGGGCTTCGGCCACGGCCGGCTGACCTTGCGCGACGCGCTGGGCACGCTCGTCATCGGCACGCCAGCCGGCGCGCCCACCGACCTGGCCGTGCAGATCGACGTGCTCGATCCGGCCTTCTACCGCGCGGTGGCGGCCAACGGCAGCGTGGGGGCCGGCGAGTCGTACATGGACGGCCAGTGGCGCTGCAGCGACCTGGTCGGCCTGATCCGCCTGCTGCTGCGCAACCGCGACCTGCTCGACGGCATGGAGACTGGCCTGGCGCGCCTCGGCGGCATGGCGATGCGCGCGCTGCATGCCCGGCGCCGCAACACCCGCGGCGGCAGTCGGCGCAACATCGCCGCGCACTACGACCTCGGCAACGATTTCTTCCGGCTGTTCCTGTCGGGCGACCTGATGTACTCCTCGGCGTACTGGGCCGGCGCCGGCGACACGCTGGAAGCCGCCTCCACCCGCAAGCTCGACCTGATTTGCCGCAAGCTCGAGCTCCAGCCCGGCGACCGCGTGGTGGAGATCGGCACCGGCTGGGGCGGCTTCGCGCTGCACGCGGCGAAGCACTACGGCTGCCACGTCACCACCGCCACGATCTCGCGCGAGCAGCATGCGCTGGCCAGCGCGCGCGTGGCGGCGGCGGGACTGGGCGAGCGCGTGCGGGTGCTGCTGCAGGATTACCGCGACCTCGACGGCCAGTACGACAAGCTGGTGTCGATCGAGATGGTCGAGGCGATCGGCGCCGAGTACCTCGACGTGTATTTCGGCAAGCTCGGCCGCCTGCTCAAGCCCGACGGCCTGGCCCTGCTGCAGGCGATCACCATCGAGGACCACCGCTACGCGCAGGCGCTGAAGTCGGTGGACTTCATCAAGCGCCACGTGTTCCCCGGCAGCTTCATCCCCTCGCTCAGCGCGCTGCTGGCGGCCAAGACGCGCCGCAGCGACCTCGGCCTGGTCGCGCAGGAGGACTTCGGCGACTCCTACGCGCGCACCCTGCACGCCTGGCGCGAGCGCTTCATGGCGCGGCTGCCCGAGGTGCGCGCGCAGGGCTTCGACGAGCGTTTCATCCGGATGTGGGAGTTCTACCTCGCGTATTGCGAGGGCGGCTTCCGCGAACGCTCGATCGGCGTCTCGCACCTGCTCATGGCGCGCCCGCGCTGGCGGCGGACCGGCACCGGCACGGAGCGCGGCGCGGCATGAACTTCTGGCTCACCCTGGCCGCCTACGAGGCAGTGTGGTTCATCGCCGTGATCGGCGCGGGCCGCGGGCAATGGTGGCCCGGCGTGGCCGTCACGCTGGCGTTCGCGGCGTGGCGCCTCGCGGTGTCCGTGCACCGCCGCGTCGAATGGCGGCTGCTCGCGGTCGCGCTGGCCGTCGGGCTCGTCCTCGAAAACCTGTGGGTGCGCAGCGGCCTGCTGGGCTACGCCGCGCCGTGGCCGTGGGCCGCGGCGCCGGCGTGGCTGATCGCGTTGTGGCTGGCCTTCGCGCTGACCATCGTGCCGCTGTTCGGCTACCTGCATGCGCGGCCGCTGCTGGCCGCGTTGTTCGGCGCGCTGGGCGGCCCGCTGGCCTATCTCGGCGCCGCGCGCGGCTGGCACGCGGTGCTGTTGCCCACGCCGGCCTGGCCGGCGCTGCTGGCGCTGGGCGCGGGCTGGGCGCTGGCGCTGCCGCTGCTCGCCACGCTGGCGCGGCGCTGGCTGCGTGCCGATCTTGCGCGAGGTGCGGCATGAATCCCTGGTTCGGTTTGCTGCTGGTATGGCTGTTGGCGGCGCTGATGATGACGCTGGGCTGGCGCTGGCAGCGGCGCCATGCCAACACCGGCATCGTCGACGTGCTGTGGGCCGCGGGCGTGGGCGGCGCGGCGGTGCTGCTGGCGCTGCTGGGCAGCGGCGCGCCGGCGCCGCGCCTGGTGCTGGCGCTGGCCGGCGGCCTGTGGGGGCTGCGGCTGGCGCGCCACCTGTGGCGCCGCGTGGCGCGCGAGCCGGAAGACGGCCGCTACCGCGCGCTGCGCGAGCACTGGCGGGGCGACCAGCGCAAGCTGTTCGGCTTCTTCCAGTTCCAGGCGCTGCTGGTGCCGCTGTTCGCGCCGCCGTTCGTGGCGGTGGCTGCGAACGCGACGACGGCACCCGCGTGGTTGCTCACCGGCGCGGCGATCTGGCTGGCCGGCGTGCTCGGCGAAGCGGTCGCCGACGCGCAGCTGGCGCGCTTCCGCGCCGACCCGCGGCAGCGCGGCCGGACCTGCCGCGAAGGGCTGTGGCGCTATTCGCGCCACCCGAACTACTTCTTCGAATGGCTGCACTGGTTCGCCTACGTCGCGCTGGCGGTGGGCTCGCCGCTGGCCTGGCTGGCGTGGAGCGGGCCGCTGCTGATGCTGCTGTTCCTGCGCTACGTCAGCGGCATTCCCTACACCGAGGCGCAGGCGCTGCGCACGCGCGGCGAGGACTACCGCGCCTACCAGCGCTGCACGCCGATGCTGTTTCCGTGGTTTCCCAAACGCTCCCGCGACCCGAGAACCGAACGATGAATACCGTTGCCCTGGACACTGCCGAACTGTCTCCCGACCGCGCCGCGCCCGGCGTGCTGGGCCTGGCCGAGCGCGGCCTGCTGCCCGACGCGCTGCTGCGCCTGGGCATCCGCCGGATGTGTGCCGAACGCCTGCGCGAGGAGCGCGCCGGCGGCGTGGCGGCGCAGGCCGAGCGGCAGGCGCGGCTGATCGAACTGCTGCGCCACAGCCCGGTGGCGATCCACACCGACGCGGCGAACGCGCAGCACTACGAGCTACCGGCGGCGTTCTTCGAGCGCTGCCTCGGCCCGCGCCTGAAGTATTCGTGCTGCTACTACCCGCGCGGCGACGAGACGCTGGCCGAAGCGGAGGAGGCGATGCTGGCGCTGTACGGCGAGCGCGCCGAACTGGCCGACGGCCAGCGCATCCTGGAGCTTGGCTGCGGCTGGGGTTCGCTCACCCTGTGGATGGCCGAGCGCTACCCGGCGGCGCGCATCACCGCCGTCTCCAACTCGCACGGCCAGCGCCGCCACATCGAGGCGCAATGCCGGCTGCGCGGCCTGACCAACGTCCACGTGCTGACCCACGACGTGAACACGCTGGAGATGCCGATCGGGCAGTTCGACCGCTGTGTCTCGATCGAGATGTTCGAGCACATGCGCAACTACCAGCTGCTGATGCAGCGCATCGCCGGCTGGCTGGCGCCGGGCGGCAAGCTGTTCGTGCACATCTTCGCGCACCGCGAGCTGGCCTATCCGTTCGAGACGGCCGGCACGGACAACTGGATGGGGCGGCACTTCTTCACCGGCGGCCTGATGCCGGCGGCCGACACCCTGCTGCATTTCCAGCGGGACCTGGCCATCGAGCAGCGCTGGCTGGTCGACGGCACGCACTACGAGAAAACCGCCAACCACTGGCTCGAGCGGCAGGACAGCCAGCGCGAGGAGGTGATGGAGATCCTGCGTGCCGCCTATCCGGAACATGCGGCGCTGTGGTTCCAGCGCTGGCGCATGTTCTGGATGGCCTGTGCCGAGCTGTTCGGCTATGCCGCCGGCCAGGAATGGCCCGTGGCGCACTACCGCTTCGTGCGGCCGTGAGTCCATCAACCGCTTGCCACCCTCGCCGGGAACGACCATGAAACTTTCGAAGACCCTGCTGATGGCCTGTGCCGTGCTGTTCAACGCCGGCGCCGGCGCCAGCGAGCTGCCGCCGATCACCCCGGTGGCCCACGTCGACCTGCCCCGCTTCATGGGCAACTGGTACGTGATCGCCACCATTCCCACCCGCTTCGAGAAGAACGCGTACAACGCCGTCGAGGTCTACACGCTCAAGCCCAATGGCGATGTCGCCACCTCGTTCCACTTCCGCGAAGGCAGCTTCGACGGCGAGAAGAAGGACATCCACTCCACCGGCATCGTCAAGCCCGGCAGCGGCAACGCGGTGTGGGGCGTGCAGGTGTTCTGGCCGCTGAAGGCGCAGTACATCGTGGCCTGGCTCAACGACGACTACAGCCAGGTCATCGTGGCCCGCGATGCGCGCGACTACATGTGGGCGATGGCGCGCACGCCGACCATCGCGCAGGCCGACTACGACGCGCTGCTGGCGCGGGTGCAGGCGCTGGGCTACCCGATGGACAAGATCCGCAAGGTGCCCCAGCAAGCCCGGCAATGACCGGACAACCCGCCGCGCCCGCCAGGGAGCCCCGCCGACGCGGGGCTTCCTGGTTTCGGCAAAGGTCCGATCTCGTGGGCGCGCCGCGCCCTACGGTAACCTCCCACGCTCGCGGGCCTATAGCTCAAGGGTTAGAGCAGGGAACTCATGATCCCTTGGTTCCAGATTCGAGTCCTGGTGGGCCCACCATCCTGCGCGCGTGGCGCCCGCCATGCGTTCTTCAAAAGTTTGGCGTTGCCATCCACAGGAGCTGGTTAGCTTCTGCGGGATCTCTGGACGGCTGCCAACTCCACAGGCATCGCACACAGATCTCTTTAGGGTCTGTTTCTAAACGACCAACTCCGAAGCTCTCAGAAAGCATTATTTGAGGCATCCTTTGTTAAGCTCTGGGAACACCCGCGCTTCGAACGGGCGACCAGGGGCCTAGGGCAGTGGACGCAGGGGTAAAACTGAGCGAACGCGACGTCTGCACCAAATTCATCACCCCAGCGCTGGTGGCTGCCGGGTGGGACGTGCAGACACAGATTCGCGAGGAAGTGGGCTTTGCCAAAGGTCGCATCATCGTGCGCGGCCGGTTGGTCATCCCTGCGCCAGCGTTCAAGAGTGCAAGGTACTTCGAATACTTCGTACGCACCGCTAAAGCGAACCTCTTGGAGTTCGCACCGGCTACTGCTCAGAAAAATATCAACCTAGAAATATTGAGCTCGGTACTCATTCCGCTGCCGCCTCTCGCTCGGCAAGAGCGCATCGTGGCCAAAGTCGACGAGCTGATGGCGCTGTGCGACCAACTGGAAGCTACCCTCACCACCGGCGAGACCACCCGAAGCCGTTTACTCGACGCACTGCTACACGAGGCTCTTGCTCCGCCCGAGCAGCTGGCTGCATAGGCGCGACGAACCGCGCCGCCGTTCGGATCACGAAAGGACCCGCGAATGTCACGTTTCAATCCGCACCACAACGTCGCCCCGGTGCTAGACGCCGCGGCCCAGTGGATCCAGCGCTGCCTGATCGACGAACGATCGTTGTTCACCGATCGACCGCTGTGGACGGCGGGACTTCTTGAAGAGGTGCGTGCGGCGTTTGTCGACCACCCCGACGAGAGCGATGCGAAGTTCTCCGACAAGCTGGAAGGCCAGATGCAGGCGGCGTCGGCTGATGCCAAGTGTCTGATGGCCGAACTGCTGTGGGCACTGATTCTGTTTCAGTCGAACATCGGTGCGGGCAAGAAGCGAGAGTCGATTGCGCAGGTGTGGGGTTGGTCCGGCACAGCGCTCGACACGACGCATCCGCTGCTGTCGGATGCCGCTTTGGAGGGAATTGGCAACCCCGGTACCGCCTACAACACGGGCCGCTGGCGGGAGATCGGTTACCTGATTGGACTTGGCCTGGACCTGGCCAAGCGGTCACGCGATGAGCGCGCCGCGCTGTTTGCCGACCGCAACCGTTTCGAGCGGTGGCTGAAAGATGCCCCGCAGGAAGGCTACCGCCAGTTTCGCCACGTGTTTCGCTATCTGGCTTTTCCCGATCTCAACGAGCGGATCACCCAGAACCGCGATCGCCGTCTGATTCTCGAGGCTTGCACCGACGCGGATCCCGCGACGATCCGCGCGATGTCCGATGCCGAGCAGGACGATGCGTTGCGAGAACTGCGCGAGCGACTGGAGACCGAGATGGGTAACAGCGATCTCGACTTCTATGTGTCGCCACTGGTCGAACGCTGGCGCAAGCCGAAAGAGCCGAGCGAAGCGCCGACCTCGAAGGATTCACCGTTCGAGCTTGGGTTCGCGGCACTGCGTGAGCAGTTTCTTGCGCACTTTCCCGGCTTCACCACTTTTGCCGGTTATCCCGCCTACGTGAAGCAGGAGCGCGCATACAAGGATGAACTGCTCGACCTTTTCGCGGGGACGGTCGCACCCGAGATCGCGACCGACAATTGGGCGGCGGTCGGTGACGCAGCCGTCGCACTGCTAACACGACCTCTCACGAAGGCGGAAAGCAAGCCGCAAAACATTGTTGGCTGGCGATACGTGGACTTTGTTCGGCTACTGGATGCGGAACAACAGGCCGCTTTCGGTCAGGCACTTGCCGAGCTATTTGACGAAACCCGCAGCATTGCCCCGCGTGTTGATGAGTTTCTCCAAAGGCTGCAGGCGATCGTCGGTGCCGGGCGCAACGTCTCTGCAGCAGCACAGCGCTCGATCACCAGCTTCTATCTGACGCTCTGGGACCCACACCATCACCTCTTTCTAAAGACGCGGGAGATGCAACGCGCCTTTCGAACGGTGGACCCTGGATTTCAATGGACCAGCGGGCGACTGACAGGCGCCGATGTCGAACAAGCCGACGCGCTTGCCTCGAAGCTCTATGCGCGACTGGATCAGGAAGGCTGGGCGCCGCAGGACTTGCTGGATGTACAGAGCTTTCTTTGGATGGCGATCGCAGACGAAGCCCCACGCGTGGAAGACGAAAATGAGGACAGCGAAGCAATGGACACCGTCACCACACCCATAAAGATCTTGCCCAAGCCCCCGAAGAACCAGATCCTGTTTGGCCCACCCGGTACGGGTAAGACGTTTGCGACGATCGACAAAGCGTTGGCAATTCTTGATCCGGATCTTTTGGCGAACTGCGATCCGGCGACGGACCGCAGCCGTCTGAAAGCACGGTTCGACGAACTGGTCGCCGCCAAGCGGATCCGTTTCGTTACCTTCCACCAGAGCTTCAGCTACGAAGATTTTGTGGAAGGTCTGCGCGCGGACAACGGCGAGGGTGGGCAGCTGCAATACCGGGTCGAGGCCGGTGTGTTCAAGAGTCTCTGCGACGATGCCCGTGGCGCTGCGCAGGTCGCCGAGTCGGTAGGCATCCGCGAGGGCGCGCGCATCTGGAAAGTTTCCATTGATGGCACCGGCCCAAGCCCGACGCGTGATTATTGCTTCGCCCACCAGCAGGCGCGCATCGGCTGGGGTGAGGTGGGTGACCTGCGAGACGCCGACCTTCCCGATCGACCCGCCTATGAACAACTTGGATCGAACGACCGCAACACCTTGCAGGCCTTCTGCAGTGAGATGCAGCCGGGCGACGTTGTGCTCTGCATTGGCTCCGCCACTGCCGTGCAGGCGATTGGCGTGGTGCAGGGCGAGTACACGTTCGAGGCCGTCACACCACCGGGTGTGCGGAAGGATTATGGGAACGTGCTGCCGGTGCGCTGGCTCGCCACAGGGCTCTCGCTGAATCTGCAGTCGCTCAACGGCGGCGTTCGATTCACGCTCAAGACCGTTTACGAAATTGCACGCTTCAGCTGGCAGGAATTGGCGGGCGTCGTGGAGGCCGCAGGCATCCGCCTGAAGGGCACCCTACCGGCGCCGCAGCGCCAGGCGCTGGACCACGTCCTGATTATCGACGAGATCAACCGCGGCAATGTCTCACGCATCTTCGGCGAGCTGATCACCCTGATCGAACCGTCCAAGCGTGCCGGCGCCGACGAGCACCTGCGCGTGATGCTCCCTTATTCGAAAAAGCTTTTCGATGTCCCGAAGAACGTCTATCTCATCGGCACCATGAACACTGCCGACCGCTCGCTGGCCGGCATGGATATTGCCCTGCGCCGGCGCTTCAAGTTCCTGGAGATGCCCCCGCGGCCCGATCTCTTGAAGCACGTGGTCATCCAGGGCATCAACCTGGAAAGCATGCTTGTTGCAATGAACCAGCGCATCGAACTGCTGCTCGACAGGGATCACCAATTGGGCCACGCGTGGTTCATGGGCCTGTCCAGCGGAGTCGATATCGAGCCTCTAGCGAACGTTTTCAGGTACGAGATCTTCCCGCTGCTGCAGGAATACTTCTTCGAAGACTGGGAGCGCATTGCTCAGGTTTTGAACGACAAGGCCAAGGCCCCTGACTTCCAGTTTGTGTCGTCGGCAACCTACAAGGGAGACGACCTCTGGGGGGAGAAGGCCGATGCCTCGATAGATCGCAAGCTGTGGCGCGTGAACGACAAGGCGTTCATGCGAGCAGAAAGCTATCTCCAAATCATGGGCAAGGCATCGGCGTAAGGCCGTGGGAAACCCCATCGTCGTCCGGGAGTATGCCCGGCTCACTACCTCATCAGTTCAGGATGAGTCGCTCGACGTTGCTCGCGTATCGGAATCGGCATTCGACTGGCTGTGCCGTGAGAGCGCACGGCTGCAGAAGTCCGGCGCTGCTTTGGTGCAGGTGGACGATCGCCGCTGGTTGCGGTTGGACAGTTACGTTGGCGTGATCGAGACGCCTTGCGGCACACGCATCGAGATCCTGCCAAAGACCGCAGAACACGGTGACAACCGCGACGCGGCCCGCCGGCTGCTGCGAAAGATGCTGGCACGTTGCCTGGATGTGCCAGCCCGTGAAACGTCGCCCACCGACATCCAGACTTTTGACGCGCCGCTGACCGAATGGGTGATGCGTCAGTTCCTGCACGCGCTGGACAAGCTCGTAAAACGCGGCCTGCGCTTCGACTACCACCGTGTGCAGGAGGAGCAGCGTTTTCTGCGCGGTCGGCTGGATGTACCGCGTCAGCTGCGCCAGCCGCCAGGACGTGACCACCTGTTCCAGATCGAGCACGACGTGTTTGATGCCGACCGACCCGAGAATCGACTGCTGTGCTTGGCGCTGGACCGGGTCTGTCGGCTCACCCGCGACGCTGGCAACTGGCGACTAGCCCACGAGCTGGCCACCTTTCTCGCGCCGGTGCCACGCAGCCGCAATGTCAACGAAGACTTCCGCCGCTGGCGCAGCGATCGCCTACTCACGCACTACCAACCAGCACGTCCGTGGTGCGCATTGATACTCGGCGAGCGGACCCCGCTGTCGGTCATCGGCGAGTGGCATGGCACCAGCCTGCTGTTCCCGATGGAGAAGGTCTTCGAACGCTATGTCGAGGCCTGCCTGCGCAAGACGCTGCCCCGTGACGCGACAATCAAGACGCAGGCATCCAGCCAGTACCTGTGCGAACACGACAGCCAGAACTGGTTTCAGCTCAAACCCGACTTTCTCATCAAGCAGGGTGAGCACACCTGGGTACTGGATACCAAGTGGAAGCTGCTTGACCAGGCCTTGGGTGGCACCAAGGATAAGTACGGCCTCAGCCAGTCCGACTTCTATCAGCTCTTCGCCTACGGCCACCGCTACCTGCCTGCGGAAGGACAGATGCTGCTGATCTACCCCATGACCCACAGGTTCCAGCAGCCATTGCCGGTGTTCACCTATTCGCAGCACCTACACCTCCGGGTCGTGCCATTCGATCTGCAGAACGATCGATTGGTTGAGGATCTGTCGCTGACGTCGGGCTTTTGGGTTGCACACACCGATGAAGTCGTTCAGTAGCACCAATCAATCATGATCCGTACACCGGAATCCTGATCACCGTGTGACCACTGGCCGGAATCGGCCACGAACGGCGTTCATCGCTCGGGTTAGAACCCTCCGCCATGGACCACCGCCTGAACACCCGCCCCAGCCCTGCACGTCGCTACCACCTCGCCCTAACGCCGCCATGCGGATAGTGGTCCGCGACGGGTTGCAACGGCACGCCTGTCATCCCCATTCGCAAACGGAGTGACATGACATGAACGACGACCGCATCCAGGGCAACTGGAAACAGCTCACCGGCAGGATCAAGGCCAAGTGGGGCGACCTGACCGACGACGACCTGACCCGGGCCGAGGGCAATACCGAATACCTGGTCGGCAAGGTGCAGGAGCGTTACGGCATCGCGCGCGACGAGGCCAAGCGCCAGGTGCGGGATTTCGAGCGGACGCTGTAATCCCACCGGCATTGCGCGGAGTCGCTGCGGTTGCAGCGGCTCCGCGCGTCAGTCCTTCGACGTCACCTGCGGCACGTCCTGCGAACCTTCCTCGCGGTCGCGGTACAACGCGGCGCGTACCAGCAGCATCAGGGTGATCGGGGTGGTCAGGGTGAGGAACACGCCGATCAGCACTTCGTTGAAGATCGGCCGGCCGTGCAGCACCGAGAAGCAGGTGATCGAGGCGGCCAGCATGAAGAACGTGCCCAGCGTGGTACCCAGCGTGGGCGCGTGCACGCGCTGGTAGAAATTCTTCAGGCGCAGCAGGCCGAGCGAGCCGACGAAGGCGAACAGCGCGCCCAGCAGTACCAGCACGGCGACGGTGACGGCCGCCCACGGCGGCAGGGCGTCGAGGTGGTTCATTCAATCACCTGCCCGCGCATCAGGAATTTCGACAGTGCCACCGTGCTGGCGAAGCCGAGCAGGGCGATGACCAGGCCGGCCTCGACGTAGAGCATGCTGCCGCTGCGGATGCCGATGGTGAGCAGCAGGATCATCGCGTTGACGTACAGCGCGTCCAGCGCCAGCACGCGGTCCTGCGCGCGCGGGCCGCGCACCATGCGGATCAGCGAGAAGGCCATCGCCAGCAGCAGCAGGATCTGCGCCGCGCGGATCGCCACGGCGAGCAGTTCATGGCTCATTGGAAGATCTCCAGCAGGGGGCGCTCGTAGCGCTGCTTGATCGAGTCGATCCAGCCCGCTTCATCGACCAGGTCCAGCACGTGGATCAGCAGGACGCTGGCGCTGGAGTCGTAGCTGACCCAGATCGTGCCGGGGGTGGAGGTGATGATGCACGACAGCACGGCCAGCCCGTAACGATCGGTCAGCGCCAGCGGGATCGCCACGAAGCCGGAGTGCATCGGGCGCTTGCCGAACAGCACGATGCGCGCCACCGCGATGTTGGAGCGCACGATGTCCAGCACCACGCGCGCGAACAGGCGCAGCAGCAGCGGGTAGTGGCGCAGGCGCGCCTTCGGCGGGTCCAGCAGGTCGAACATCCGGCCCAGCACGATGCCGAAGGTGACGCCGAGCAGCACCGTGCCGGGCGCCCAGCTCTGGTTGAAGACCAGCCAGATCAGCGCCAGCAGCGCGGTGAGCAACGGATGCGGCAGCCAGCGGCGGATCATGGCGCGGCCTCGCCAACCGGCAGCACCGCATGGATGTAGTTGCCCGGCGCGTGCAGCTGGGCGGCGGTGTCGCGCAGGTAGTGCAACGGCCGCTCGGCCCAGCCCGTGAGCAGCAGGCACAGGCCCAGCAGCAGCGCGATGGAGATGCTCTCGGTGAGACGCACTTTCGGAAATATCCGCTCCGGCTCGACCCAGAAGATCTGGATGCCCGCGCGGCACAGCGCGATCACCGTGCAGAAGCCGGCCGCCACGACCAGCGCGAACAGCACCCGCCCGCCGCCCGCCGCGCCATCGAGCATCGGCGCCAGCAGCGCGAACTTGGCCAGGAAACCGGACAGCGGCGGCAGCCCGGCCAGCAGCACCGCGCAGGCGGAGAAGCTCAGGCCCAGCATCGCGATCGGCGCCGGGATCACCACGCGGCTCTCGTCCTCCTGCGCGTACAGGCTTTCGTTCGCGGGGATTTCGCCGGGCTGCTCGTACGGCTCCAGGCTCAGCATGTCGTCGGTGTCGTCGTCGCCGTCGGAGGCGAGCAGGCCGACGACCAGGAAGAACGCGGCGATCGCCAGGCTGGAGATCACCAGGTAGGCCAGCGCGCCGGTGGTCACCGCCTGCCGCTGCAGGCCGATCGCGCCGAGCAGGGTGCCGGCGGAGACCACCACGTTGTAGCCGGCCAGCTTGCCGAGGTTGCGCGCGCCCAGCATGCCGATGCTGCCGGCCACCAGCGTGGCCACGCCGCCCCACAGCATCCACGCGCTGCCGAAATGCGCCGAGGCGGGACCCGCGCCGTCGCCGAACAGCAGCAGGCCCAGGCGCAGCAGCACGTAGATGCCGACCTTGGTCATCAGCGCGAACATCGCCGCCACCGCCGGCGCCGCGGCGGCGTAGGTGCGCGGCAGCCAGAAACCCAGCGGCCACATCGCGGTCTTGATCAGGAACGCCACGCCGAGCAGTGCCGCGCCCGCATGCAGCAGCGCGCGGGTGCGTTCGGGCACGTGCGGGATCAGCTCGGCCAGCGCCGCCATGTTCAGCGTGCCGGTGACGCCGAAGATCAGGCTGACGCCGAGCAGGAACAGCATCGAGGCGGTCAGGTTCACCGCGATGTAGTGCAGCCCCGCGCTGACCCGCCGCGCGCCCGAGCCGTGCAGCGCCAGCCCGTACGACGCGGCCAGCAGCACCTCGAAGAACACGAACAGGTTGAACAGGTCGCCGGTGAGGAAGGCGCCGTTCAGCCCCATCAGCAGGAACTGCAGCAGCGGCTGGAAGTGGCCGCCGCGATGCTGCCAGCGGCCCAGCGCGAACGGCAGCAGCGCCAGCGCCAGCACGCCGGTGAGCAGCACCATCAGGGCCGAGAGCCGGTCCGCCACCAGCACGATGCCGAAGCGCGCCGGCCAGTCGCCGATGCGGTAGACCGCCGTCAGCGCGCCGTCGGCGGACACAGCGTGCATCAGCGCGGCGCAGGCCAGCACCAGCGCCACGCACGAGGCGATGCTCAGCGCCAGCGTCGTGCGCCGGCGCTTCTCGCCCACCAGCAGCTGCAGCGCGGCGATGAGCAGCGGCAGCAGGATCGGCGCGATGATCAGGTGCTGGCTCACGGCGTGCCGTCCTCGCCGTCGACGTGGTCGTTGCCGGTCAGTCCGCGCGAGGTCAGCAGCACGACCAGGAACAGCGCCGTGGTGGCGAAGCCGATCACGATCGCGGTGAGCACCAGCGCCTGCGGCAGCGGGTCGGTGTATTGCGCGACGTCGCCGGCCACCTCCTGCAGCACCGGGTCGGCGCCGGTGCGCAGCCCGCCGATGGAGAAGATGAACAGGTTCACCGCGTAGGAGATCAGGGTCAGCCCGATGATCACCTGGAACGTGCGCGGGCGCAGCAGCAGCCACACGCCGGAGGCGGCGAGGATGCCGATCGCGGCGGCCAGCACCAGTTCCATCAGGCCGGCCCTCCCGTCTCGGCCGCCGCCTGGCGCGGACGGCGCAGCGACTGGTGCGCCAGCGCGATCAGCATCAGGATGGTGGCGCCCACCACCACCGCGAACACGCCCAGGTCGAACAGCAGGGCCGTGGCCAGCGGCACGCGGCCCAGCAGCGGCAGCTCCAGGTACTGGAAATGGCTGGTCAGGAAAGGACGTCCAAACACCAGCGAGCCCAGGCCGGTGAGCAGCGCCAGCAGCAGGCCGGCGCCGATCCAGCGCAGCGGCAGCACGCGCAGGTGCGACTCCACCCAGCGCGCGCCGCGCGCCATGTACAGCAGGATCAGCGCCACCGCCACGGTGATGCCGGCGACGAAGCCGCCGCCCGGCAGGTCGTGCCCGCGCAGGAACAGGTGCAGCCCGAACAGCAGGATCACCGGCGCCATCAGCTGGATGATCAGGCCGGGGATCATCAGGTAGTCGGTCAGCGATCGGTCCGCCGCGCGGCCGGGCCCGTCCGTCTCCAGCACCGTCTGCTGGCGCTGCTGCTGCGGCGCGCTGATGCTTTCGGCGGCCGGGCGGAAGCGGCGCAGCAGAGCGAACACGGTCAGCGCCACGATCGCCAGCACGCTGATCTCGCCCAGCGTGTCGAAGCCGCGGAAATCGACCAGGATCACGTTGACCACGTTGCGGCCGCCACCCTCGACATGGGCGCGCTCGAGGAAGAAGCGCGAGATCGAATCGGCCACCGGATGCATCATCGCCGCGTAGGCCAGGCTGGCCACGCCGACGCCCACCGCCGTCGCGATCACGATGTCGCGGCGACGGCGGAAGCGCTGGCGCCACCCTTCGGGCGCGTGGCCGGCGATGCGTTTGGGCAGCCAGCGCAGGCCGAGCAGGATCAGGATGGTGGTGACCACCTCCACCAGCAGCTGGGTCGCCGCCAGGTCCGGCGCCGACAGCCACACGAAACTCACGCACGACACCAGCCCGGCGCCGCCGCTGAGCACCAGCGCGGCGAGACGGTGGAACTTGGCCTGGGTCGCCGCACCGATCGCGCAGGCCGCGCCGAGCAGCCACAGCAGGGCGAACGCCGGATCGATGCCGGACCAGTGCGGACGAAAATCCAGCGGTGCCGTGGTTGCCGCCAGCCCGCCGGCCAGCAGGGCGAGCAGCACGATCCACAGCAACTGCGACTGCAGTCGCCGGCTCGGGTAGAGCCGCTCGATGCGCTGCGGCCAGTCCGCCGCGAGAACCGCCAGCGCGCGCTCGAAGATCCGCTTGCCGCTGAACCGGCTGGTCAGCGGCGCCGTCTCGATGCTGTCGAAACGACGGCGCAGGCTGGCGAACAGCAGGCAGCCGGCGACGAAGGCGAACACGCTCATCAGCAGCGGCGTGGTCAGGCCGTGCCACACCGCCAGGCTGTACGCCGGCGTGTCCGCGCCGAGCACCGCGCCGGCCGCCGCGCGCAGCGTGGGCCCGATCACCCGCCCCGGCAACACGCCCACCAGCAGGCAGGCCAGCGCCAGCAGGCCGATCGGCAAGCGCATCCACAGCGGCGGCTCGTGCGGCTCGCGCGGCAAGTCGGCGGGCATGCGGCCGAAGAACACGCCGCGCACGAAGCGGATCGAATAGGTCACGCCGAACGCGCTGGCCGCCACCGCGATCACCACCGAGATCGCGTCCAGCAGCGGGCCCTGGCGCGCCGCCAGCGTCTCGGCGAAGAACATCTCCTTGGACAGGAAGCCGTTCAACAACGGCACGCCGGCCATCGCCGCGCCAGCCACCAGTGCCAGCGTGGCGGTGACCGGCATCGCCCGGTACAGGCCGCCGAGCTTGCGCAGGTCGCGCGTGCCGGCCTCGTGGTCGACCGCGCCGGCGGCCATGAACAGCGAGGACTTGAAGGTGGCGTGGTTGACGATGTGGAAGATCGCCGCCACCACGCCCAGCGCGCTGCCCAGGCCCACCAGCATGGTGATCAGGCCCAGGTGGCTGATCGTCGAGTAGGCCAGCACGCCTTTCAGGTCCTGCTCGAACATCGCCGCGTAGGCGCCCAGGATCAGCGTGACCAGACCCGTGCCGCCGACGATCCACGACCACTCGGCAGTGCCGCCCAGCACCGGCCAGAAACGCACCAGCAGGAACACGCCGGCTTTCACCATGGTGGCCGAATGCAGGTAGGCGGACGCCGGCGTGGGCGCCGACATCGCCTGCGGCAGCCAGAAGTGGAACGGGAACTGCGCGCTCTTGGTGAATGCGCCGAGCAGCACCAGCAGCAGGGTCGGCGTGTACCACGGATGCGCGCGCACCGCATCGCCCGCGGCGAGGATCGCGTCGAGCTCGTAGCTGCCGGCGACGTGGCCCAGCAGCAGCATGCCGGCGAGCAGGCAGAAACCGCCGCCGGAGGTGACGATCAGCGCCATCCGCGCGCCGTCGCGCGCCGACGCGCCGTTGTGCCAGTAGCCGATCAGCAGGAACGAGAACAGGCTGGTCAGCTCCCAGAAGAACACCAGCTGGATCACGTTGCCGGACATCACGATGCCCAGCATCGAACCCATGAACGCCAGCAGCAGCGCGAAGAAGCGCGCCAGCGGATCGTCCGGCGACATGTAGTAGCGCGCATACACGCCCACCAGCGCGCCGATGCCGCAGACCAGCAGCATGAACAGCCAGGCGAAGCCGTCCACCCGCAGCGCCAGGTCCAGTCCCAGCGAACCCGCCCACGGGATGCTCTGGCGCAGCACCCCGCCGGCGAGGATCGCCGGGGCCAGCCACAACGAAAGCGCCAGGCCGAGCAGCGCGGTAGCGGTCATCAGCCAGGCGGCGCGATTGTGGTCGCGCCCGCGCATCAGCCACGTCACCGCGGCCGCCGCGAAGGGCAGGCCGAGGATGACGCTGGGCAGGGCGTGGTCGGGCATCGCTTGCAACGCTCACAAGGCAGGGTTGTCGGTATTGCCGGCAACCGGACGGAGGGATGCCCGGCGTTTCCGCGGGCCGACGCAGGCCGCGGGCGGGGGGAAGCGCCGCCACGCGCCGTGCTGCGAGCGGCCACGCATCACCCGTCCCGATTCTATCGGCCGGCCCGCGCGGGCCACAATGCGCGGTGCTTGCCGCAACCCGGCAGGCTTGAGCACTTCGCCGGATAATTCCCCGGCCAGTCGCGCTACCGTGTGACCCTGCGGCGAAGGAGCCTGTTCGTGCACATCATCCTGGTCGAGGACGATCCCCAGCTCGGCGCGGCGATCCAGCGCGCGCTGGAACGCCTCGCCTACACGGTGAGCTGGCTGCGCGACGGCCGCGCGGCGCTGCTCGCGCTGCGCGACCGCACCGCCGACCTGGTGCTGCTCGACCTCGGCCTGCCCGGCAAGGACGGGCTCGACGTGCTGGTCGAGACCCGCCGCACGCACATCCGCACCCCGGTGATCGTGATGACCGCGCGCGACGGGCTGGACGACCGCGTGCGCGGCCTCGATGCCGGCGCCGACGACTACCTGGTGAAACCGTTCCACCTGGACGAGCTGGCCGCGCGCATCCGCTCGTTGACCCGCCGCGCGCAGGGCCTGGCCGCGAACCGCATCGAGGCTGGCGCGCTGAGCCTCGACCTGGGCACCTCCGAGGTGAGCTTCCGCGGCGCGCCGGTCGAGCTGACCAAGCGCGAATTCGCCCTGCTGCAGATCCTGATGGAACGCGCCGGCCGGCTGGTGCGCCGGGAGAACCTGGAAAACTCGCTGTACGGCCTGGACAACATGGTCGGCTCCAGCGCGCTGGAGGTGCTGGTGCACACGCTGCGCCGCAAGCTGAGCTACGACACCATCCGCACCGTGCGCGGCTTCGGCTACATGATCCCGCGGGAACCGACGTGAGGCCGGCAAGCCTGCACGGCCGGCTGCGCTGGCTGATCATCGTGGTGCTCGCCGCGGTGCTGCTGCCGCTGGGCGTGCTCAGCTTCCATCGCACCCTCACCGAGGTGGACGAGCTGTCCGACGGACGGCTGGCGCAGTCGGCGCGCACGCTGCAGGTGCTGATCGGGCATGCCGACCTGGCGGCCCTGCGGGCGCGCGGCAGCGCCGGCATGCGGGTGCCGGTGGAGGCCGCCCGCCCGAAGCTGCACGACCACACCTTCGAGTCCGAAGTCGGCTTCCAGATCTTCGACCGCACGGGACGCCTGCTGCTGGCCACCGCCAACCTCGCCGCGCTGCCGCCGCCTGGCGCCGCCGACGCGGACTTCCGCGACGTGCAGCAGGACCGCTACCGCTGGCGCGTGTTCACCCTGCGCGACGAGGCCGACGGCGTGCTGATCCGCACCGGCGAGCGCTACGACAGCCGCCACGACATCACCCGTGCGCTGTGGCTGGAACACGGCCTGCCGCTGCTGGTCGGGCTGCCGCTGCTGGCCCTGCTGGTGGGCTGGGCGGTACGCCGCGGCCTGCGCCCGCTGGAGGCGCTGACCGGCGCGCTGTCGTCGCGGGAACCGGGCAGCCACGAACCGGTGCGGCTGCACGACACGCCACAGGAACTGCAGCCGGTGCTGGCAGCGCTGAACGAACAGCTCGCCCGGCTGGAGGATGCGCTGGAGCGCGAGCGCCGCTTCAGCGCCGACGTGGCGCACGAACTTCGCACGCCGCTGGCCTCGGCCATGATCAACCTGGAGAACGCGATGGCCAGCACCGACCCGGCCGAGCTGGACGTCGCGCTCGGCAGCGCCCAGCACGTCATCGCCGGACTGGCCCGGCGGATCGAGCAACTGCTGGCGCTGGCGCGGCTGGAGGCCGGCGCGGCGACGGGCCAGCGCACGCGCGTCGAGCTGGCCGCGGTCGCCACGAACGTGCTCGAGGAGCTCGCGCCGGTGATCGCCGAGAGCGGCGTCGAGCTGAGCGTGGCGCGGCTGGCGCCGCAACTGGTGGTGCACGGCTACGAGGCGGCGCTGACCGCGCTGCTGCGCAACCTGCTGGAGAACGCGCTGCGCCACGTGCCCGCCGGCGGGCAGGTGCAGCTGTCGATCGAGCGCGGCGAGCAGGCCGCGCTGATCGACGTCGTCGACGACGGCCCCGGCATCCCGGCGGAGCGCCGCGCCAGCGTATTCGCCCGCTTCCATCGCGAAGCCGGCAGCCGCGGCGACGGCTTCGGGCTGGGCCTGTCGATCGTGCAGCGCGCGGCGCAGCTGCACGATGCCAGCATCGAGCTGCTCGACTCGCCCTACGGCAGCGGCCTGCGCGTGCGCGTGACGATACCGCTGCCGCATTGAGCTCCCTCATCGCTTGTAGGAGCCCACTCGCGGGCGATGCTCTTTCGAATCCCGAACCCCGAACCTCGGCACAAGAGCATCGCCCGCGAGCGGGCTCCTGCAAACACGGCGGGGTCGCGGGCAGTCGCGGGATGGCGGATTGGAGGCAAAGCCATCAGGGGTTCTCAAGGCCGCCCGACGGTGAGCACGGCGAAGCTGTCCGGTTCGATCGTGCGGCGGCCGTTGGCCTGCCGGGTCGCGCCCAGCCGCGCCGCGGAGAGATACAGCCGGTGCAGCTTCGGGTCGAGCGTCAGCGTGCGCGCGCTGACCTGGGTGGGGATCGTCGCGGTCACGCGGTAGTGGTCCGGATCGTCCTCGTGCACCGCGGTGAGCGTGCCGCTCTCGCCGTTGGCGCTGTAGATCATCGCCTCGGCCGCGTCGAACACCACGCCGTCCGGGCCGTCGCCGATCGGCACGTCGGCCACGTGGTGGCCGTCCAGCGCATCGAGCACCGTCATCGTGCGGTTGTCGCACACCGAGAACAGCCGATGGTGCGTATGGTCGAGCGCCAGCCCGGTCGGCGATGTGCACGGCGCCAATGGCCACGCCTGCAGCAACTTGCCGTGGATCGAATCGAGCTGCACCAGTTCGGCCTTGTCCTCGATGTTCACGTAGACGTGACCGGCGCCGTCGGCCACCGCGAACTCCGGCTTGCCCGGCAGCGCGATGCTGCCGATCACCGCGTTCGTCGCCGGGTCGATCACGCTGGCGCTGGCGCTGCGACCGTTGAAGGTCAGCACGTGGCGCGAAGCGGGGTCGTACAGGATCGCGTCGGGGTTCCGGCCGGTGCCGCGGATCGTCGCCACGGTTTTCAGCGAAGCCAGGTCGAACACGGTCACCGACGCGCTCGCACCGTCGCTGACGAAACCGCGCTGCAGATCGTCGGCCAGCGCGATGCCGTGCACGCCGGCCGTGCCGGGAATCATGCCAATCTGCTTGCCGGCATCGACGTCGATCACCAGCACGCGGTCGCCGCGGCTGACGAACAGGTGGCGGCTGGGCGCGTCGAAGACCAGGTAGTCCCAACCGCCCGGGCCGCCCAACGTCAGCCGCGAGAGCAGGCGCGGGGCCGGCAGCGGCGCGGCGGCAGCGGCCGCCAGGGGAAGCACCGCCAGCGCCAGCAGCGCAGCGGACAGCAGCTTGCGGATCGGTCGCGGCATGGTCGGCACCTCGGGCGGATGGGGTAACCCAGCATCCGCGCGGCGGCTTAGGCCGGCCTTAGCGGGAAGCATGCATTTCATCGCCCGCACCCCCCTGATCCTTCCGTAGGAGCCCGCTCGCGGGCGATGCTTTTCTCACGGGATTCGGGATTTGAAAAGAGCATCGCCCGCGAGCGGGCTCCTACGGGTGCGCGGCGCCACGGCGCAGCAGCGCATACAGCACCGGCATCACCAGCAGTACCAGCGGCACCTGCACCAGCAGGCCGGCGATGATCGCCACCGCCAGCGGCTGCTGCATCTGCGAGCCCTGGCCGAGCGCCAGCGCCAGCGGCAGCAAGGTGAGCATCGCGGCCAGCGTGGACATCAGGATCGGCCGCGTGCGGTGCCGGCCGGCTTCGTGCAGCGCCTCGTGCAGCGGCATGCCGGCGGCAGCCTGCTCGAGTTCGGAGAAGTAGAAGATCGCCACCTCGGTGACGATGCCGACGATCATCGTCATGCCCATCATCGCCGAGATGTTGAGCTCGATGCCGGTCAGCCACAGGCCGGCGAACACCGCCGGCATCGCCAGCAGCGGCATCGCCAGGATCACCAGCGCCACGCGGAAACTCTCGTACAGGAACAGCAGCAGGGCGAACACCAGCGCGATCGCCGCCAGCAGCACGATGCTGAGGCCGCGGAATGCCTGTTGCTGCTGCTGGTACAGGCCGCCGAGCCGGTAGTACATGCCCTTGGGCAGCAGGCTGGGCCGGGCCAGCACGCGTTTGACGTCGGCGATGGTGGCGCCGAGGCTGCGCGCGCTGATGCGCCCGGTCACCGCCACCATGCGCTTGAGGTTGTCGCGGGTGATCTGCGGCTGGCCCTGCACCTGCCGCAGCGTGGCCACCCGCGACAGCGGCAGCAGGTGGCCGTCGCCGGCGCGGATCGGCAACGCGGCGACCTGCTCCAGCCGCTGGTACGCACTTTCCGGCAGGCGCACGCGCACGCCCACCAGCTTGCCTTGCGTCGGCAGTTGCGTGACCACGCTGCCGTCGATCGCCGCCGCCACCTGCTCGGTGACGCTGGCCGGGTCGAGTCCTGCCAGCGCGGCCCGGGCCGGATCGACCTGCACGGTCAGCGCATCGCCGGCCGGATTGATGCCGTTGCGCACGCCGACCACCCCGCCGATCCGGCCGATCGCCGCGGCGACCTTGTCGGCGGTGGCGGCAAGCTGCGCCGGGTCGTCGCCGTACAGCTGGATCTCGATCGGCTGCGGCACCGCCACCAGGTCGCCGATCAGGTCCTCCATCAGCTGCGACAGCTCGATGTCCAGCCCCGGCACACGCTGCTCCACCTCCTCGCGTACCTGCGCCATCACCGTCTCGGTATCCGGGCGCGCGCCGTTTTTCAGGCGCACGAAGAAGTCGCCCTGGTTCGCCTCGGTGAGACCGCCGCCGAGCTGCAGCCCGGTGCGCCGCGAGTAGGTGTCCACGTAGGGGTTCGCGCGGATGATCGCCTCGACCTGGCGCAGCAGCCGATCGGTTTCCTGCAGCGAGGTGCCGGGGGGCGACAGGTAGTCGAGGATGAAACCGCCCTCGTCCATCTGCGGCATGAAGCCGGTGCCGACGCGGGTAAAGGCCAGGCCGCCGACCAGCAGCAACGGCACGACCAGCAGCAGCACCAGCCACGGCCGCCGCAACCAGCGCTGCAGGAGGTTCTGGTAGCCCTGCATCATGTGCCGGGTGAAACGGCCCGGCGGATGCTCGGCGCGATGGCGCTCATCAAGGAAACGCTCGGCCAGCAACGGCACCGCGATCCAGGTCAGCAGGTACGAAATGACCAGCGCGCTGGCCATGGTCAGCGACAGCGCCTTGAAGAATGCGCCGGTGACGCCGGACAGGAACGCCAGCGGCAGGAAGATCACCACGGTGGCGGCGCTGGAACCGGTCAGCGGGCGGGTGAACTCCCACGCCGCGCCGGCGATGCGCTCATGCACTTCGCCATCGCCCCGGTGCAGCCGGCGCATGATGTGTTCGAGCATCACGATCACGTCGTCGATGATCAGGCCGACTGCCGCGGCCATGCCGCCCAGCGTCATCATGTTGAAGCTCATGCCGAGCACCGACAGCAGCAGCACGGTGATCGCCAGCACCGCCGGCACCACGATCAATGCGACCAGGATCACCCGCGTGTTGCGCAGAAACACGAACAGCACCAGCCCGGCCAGCAGCACGCCGATCAGGATCGCATCGCGCACGCTGGTTGCCGCACCGGTCACCAGCTGGGTCTGGTCGTACCAGTTGGCGATGCGCACGCCGGCCGGCATCTGCGGCGCGTAGTCGGCCAGCCGCTGCTTCACTTCCCTGGCGATCTGCACGCTGTTGCCGTCGGGTTGCTGGTAGACCTGCAGCAGCACGGCATCCTGGCCGTCGGCGTTGACGCGGATCCACTGCGGCACGTGGTCGAGGCTGACCGCCGCCACGTCGCCCAGGCGCAGCACGCCGCCGGGACCAGCGCGCAGCACGATGCCGCGCAACGCGGCGAGCGTCTTCGGCTGGTTGTCGGCCAGCAGCAGGTACAGCTTGTAGTGGTCGGCGACACGGCCCATCGCCTGGATCGTCGCCGCACGGCCGACCGCCGCGGCCACCTCGGTCAGGCTCAGCTGCTGCGCGCGCAACTTGCCCGGGTCGACGTCGGCGTGGAACTCGGCCACCTCGCCGCCCTGCACGTCCACCCGCGCCACGCCGCTGATGCCGCTCAGCAGCGGACGCAGCTGGTACTCGGCCAGGTCGTGCAGCGCGCTCGGCGACTGCGTGTGCGAACGCAGGCTCCAGGCCAGCACCGGAAACGTGGTCGGGTCCATCCGCCGCGTGCTCAGCGCTGTGCCGGCCGGAAGCTGCGGCAGAACCTGCCCGACCGCCGCATTCACTTCCTGCAGCGCGCCGGCCATGTCCGCGCCCCAGTCGAAGGTCACCGCCACCTCGGCGCTGCCGCGGCTGGTGGTGGAGCGCACGTCGCGCACCCCGCGCACGCGGCGGATCGCCTCCTCCACCGGCGTGGTCACCTCCACCGCCATCTGGTCGGCCGGGCGGTCGCCCGCATCCAGCGACACCTGCACGCGCGGGAAGGCCACGTTCGGGAACAGCGCCACCGGCATCCGCAACGCGCTGGCGAGGCCGCCGAGCGCCAGCATCAGGGCGAGGAACAGCAGCGAACGTCGATGTCGCTGCATCCATGCGGTGACGCTCACCGGGCGGACTCCCGCACCGCATCGCCGTCCGCCAGCTCGTAAGCGCCGAGCACGATCACCTTCGCCTGCGCATCGAGCGGGCCCTGCACGCCGACCGGATCGCCCGCGGGGCTGCGCAGCGTCACGGCGATGCGTCTGGCGTGGCCGCGCACCACCTCGAACAGGTAATCACCGTGTTCGTCATGCAGCACCGCTGCACGCGGTACCGCCCACGCGTTGAAATCGGCAGTGCGGATCTGCGCCTCCAGCGCCGCGCCGGCGACCAGCGTCGCGCCGGCCTCGGCCGGCAGTTCGACCTGGGCGTCGAGCAGATGGGTCTGCGGGTCGATCGACTGGCCGATCATGCGCAACGTGCCCGCGAAACCGGCCTGGTCGCCATACACGCTGCGCAACTGCACCGGCATGCCGGCATGCAGCTTCGCGCCGTCTTCCGGCTGCACGCCCAGCTGCGCGACCAGCGCATGGGCCGGGGTGAAGTTCAGCAACGGCGCGTTCGCGGCGAAGCGCTCGCCCAGGCCCACACCGAGCGCGCCAACCACGCCGTCGGCCGGCGCGTCGACGGTTTCCTGCGCGCTGCCGCCGCCGAGCGCGCGCTGCGCCTCCAGCGCGGCCTGCGCGTCGGCCAGCGCCTTGCGCGCGGCGGCCAGTTGCGACTGCGTGGCCAGCCGCTGCGCCGCCAGCTGTTCGGTGCGCTGCAGTTCGCCGCGGGCCAGCTCCAGCGCACTCTGCGCCTGCCGGTACGCGCTGCGCGCGGCCGGATCGGGCGCGATCGTCAGCAGCGGCTGGCCGCGCCGCACGCTCTGCCCGGCCGCCACGTTCAGCGCCACCACCTGGCCGCCATGCGCGAGGCTGAGCGCACGCGCGTGCTGCGGATCGCCCGCCGCACTGCCCCAGGCCTCGACGGTGTCGTGGAAGCTCCGCTGCACCGGCGTGGCGATGGTCACCGCCACCTGGCCCTTGGCCACGGCCGCTTCGGCTTCGTCGTCATCGGCGGCGCCGTGGCCGCACGCGGCCAGCAGCAGGCACAACAGCGGCAGGAACAGCGCTCGGTTCATGGCGTGGACGCCTGTGCGGAAACGGGATGGGTGGCGACGTCGACATCGGTATTGCCGAGCAGCGCTTCCAGCGCGATCGACTGGGTGGCCTGCTGCTGTTGCACGGCGAGCAGGTCGAGATCGGCGCTCAGCGAGCGGCTGCGGATCGCCAGCCAGGTCGGCCAGTCCAGCAAGCCTTGTCGCCACGCCGATTCGGCCGTGCGGCGGGCCTCGGCCAGCTGCCTTGCATGGGCAGTCAAGGCCTCGCGTTGCCGATCCAGTGTGGCGAGATCGGCGGCGAGCCGCTGCATGTCGCTGCGCGTGGTCAGCACGCGCGCCTCGTAGTCGTCCTTCAGTTGCTGCCGGGTCGCCCGCTCGATCGCGATGTTGCCGCGGTTGCGGTCGAACAGCGGCAGCGTGATGCCGACGCTGAAACCGTGGGTGTAGACGGCGCTGGTGTCGCGCGCGCTGTTGAAGCCGATGGTCAACGCGGGGAACTGCGCCCGCACCGCGCCGCGCAGTTTGGCTTCCTGCGACTGGTAACCCGCCTGCAGCGCCAGCAGATCGGGGCGCCGGCGCGGCAGCTCGGCCAGCGCCTGCTGCAACTGCGCCGGGGTGGGCGCGGCCCGGTACGGCGCACCGACCAGCTCCAGCGGTGCAGTCGGCGCCAGCCCGAGCAGCACGTGCAGGTCGCTGTCGGCCTGGTGCAGGGCGACCGCGTTGTCGGCCTGCTGCTTGCGCACGTCCGCGACGGCGTTGAGGCCGGCGCTGGCGCTGTCGTAGCTGAGGTTGCCGGCGCGCAGCGCGGCCTGCACGTAGGGCGTGACCTTTTCCAGCGCCGCCTGCTCGCTGGCCAGCCGGGCCTGCTGCGCGCGCAGGTTCAGCACCTGGTCGAACAGCAGCCGCGCCTGCGCCACGGTCTGCCACTCCGCCCACAGCAGATCGAGGTTCACCTGCCCGGCCTGGCTGCGCGCCGCAGCCATACGCGACGAGCGCGTCAGCAGGGCGCCGATGTCTTCGCTGAGGCCGAGGTTGAACGCCTTGGTCAGGCCGCTGCCCGAATGCTGCGGGAAGTCCTCGCCCAGGCTCAGCTGCGGATCGGGCAGCAGCCCGGCCGCGAAGGCCTGCGCGCGGGCGATGCCCAGTTCGTCGCGCTTGAGTTTCAACGCCGGGCTGTTCGCCACCGCCAGCATCGCCGTCTCGGTCACGTCCAGCCCGTCGGCGGGATCGAAGCGATGCGTTGCCAGCGACGGCGGCATGCGGGCGGTGGGCGCGACGAGTTGCGTCACGCCGGCCGCGCCCTCGCCCCGGCCCAGCGGCAACGGCGCGTAGCTGGCGCAGGCGGACACCACCAGCGTGACGGCGACGACGCAGCTCATGCGCAGGCCGGATCGCATCGCGGGGGGATGTCGCTGGTGGCCGGCAGCATGCATGCCGCCATTCTGGAAGCCGCCGCTTAGTTCTTTCTTACCGGAAGGCGGCCATCACGACGGCGGTCCCACCACGCGCAGCGCGAGGGTGGCGAAGGCGCCGTCGCGGGCGAGCGCGGTGATGCGGTAATCGCCGGCCCGCGGCAAGCTGATCGCGATCGCGGCATCGGCCTCGCTGCTGCCCTGCAGGCGGCCGTTGAGCAGCCACTGCACGGTGGCTGGCGTACCCAGCGCATGCAGCGTCACCCGCAGCGGCCGCTCGCTGTTCGGCGCGCGGCGCAGGGTGACGCCATCGGCGAGGCCGGCGATGCGGATCGGCGCGGCGCGGTCGAACGAGTCGGCGGCGCAACCGGGCGCGAGCGGCGGCAGCGCGGCGCGCGCGCGGTCATCCACGCCCAGCCACGGCGTGGCCAGCGCGGGCCAGCGCGCCAGCTGGACCGTGCGTTCGTGCGCGGCGTGGCAGGCACCGCTCAGACGCTGGCCTTTGGCATTCACGCGCAAGGTGAGCAGGCCGGACGACCACGCGCCGAGGTCACGTTCGGCAAACGTGGGCGGCAGCGCGTCGTCGAGCACCCATGCGCTGCGGCGCTGGCGACACAGCGCGGGATCGGTGGCGGCGACCACGCCGCCGAGCGGCCAGCAGATCTCGACCGACTTCACGCTGGCCGGTTGCGCACGCGTGTGGCCACCGCGCGAGGGCAGCATGTCGACGATCTGGAACAGCAGCGGCAAGGCGGTCACCGCGCCGTACTGGCCGGGCGACGGCGTGCCGTCCGGGCGGCCGATCCACACGCCGACCGTCCAGCGGTCGGTGACGCCGATCGACCAGGCGTCGCGGTAGCCGTAGCTGGTGCCGGTCTTCCACGCCACCGTGGCATGCCGGTTGATCGCGCCGGCGAGCGGGCCGCCCGCGACGTCGGCCGGGTTGCTGGCGAGGATGTCGCGGATGATCCACGCCGCGCCGGGCGACAGCAGCCGGCGCGGGCGCGCCGGTTGTTCCGTGGTGTAGCGCGGCGTGCCGGCGATGCCGCCGTTGGCGAATGCGGTGTACGCGCCGACCAGGTTTTCCAGTCGGGTGGAGGCGCCGCCGAGGATGATCGACAGGTTCGGTTGCGCACCGGCCGGCAGGCCGAGGTCGACGCCGCCGTTGGCCAGCCGCGCCACGAAGCGGTTCGGCCCGAGCCGATCCAGCACGTCCACCGCCGGCACGTTGAGCGAGCGCTGCAGCGCCTCGGCCGCGCTGACCGGGCCGGAGAACGCCTCGTCGAAATTGCCCGGCTTGTAGCCACCGAAATCCTGCGGCGCGTCGACCAGCAGGCTCTGCGAGTGGATCAGGCCGTCGTCCAGCGCCAGGCCGTACAGGAACGGCTTCAGCGTCGAGCCGGGCGAGCGCGGCGCGTTCACCATGTCGATGTAGCCGTGCCGCTGCGGATCGGCGAAGTCGCTGGTGCCGACGTAGATGCGCGCCTCCAGCGTGGCGTTGTCGACCACCAGCAGCGCCGCCGACGTGTGTGCCGGCAAGCGCGACAGGTACGCGCTGACCCGGTCCTCGGCGGCGCGCTGCAGGTTCGCGTCGATGGTGCTGGCGATGCGCCGCGCCTGCGGCTGCTGCCGGTGCAGGCGTTCGGCCAGCAAGGCCGCGGACAGCGGCGCGCGCAGCGAGCGCGCCACCACCGGCTCGATCGCCGCGTCGCGCACTTCCGCCGCACTCCACACGCCGAGGTCGCGCATGCGCCCGAGCACCTTGTCGCGTGCGGCGCGCGCCGCCTCGGGGTGGCGATCCGGCCGCAGCCGGCTGGGCGATTGCGGCAATACCGCCAGCAGCGCCGCCTCGGCACGCGACAGCCGGCCGGCCGGCTTGCCCAGGTACGCCCACGAGGCCGCCTCGACACCCTCGATCGGCCCGCCGAACGGCGCATGGTTGAGGTACAGGTCGAGGATCTGCGCCTTGCTCAGGTGCGCTTCCAGCTGCAGCGCGCGCAGGATCTGCACCAGCTTGCCGCGGAAGGTATGCGGAATCGGCTGGATGATCCGCGCCACCTGCATGGTCAGCGTGGAACCGCCCGAAACGATGCGACCGTGGCGCAGGCCGCCGGCGAGACCGCGCAGCAAGGCGTAGGGATTGACGCCGGGATGACGGTAGAACCAGCGGTCCTCGTAGCTCAGCAGCGCCTTGAGGTACAGCGGCGAGACCTGCTTCGCCGTGGTCGGGTAGCGCCACACGCCGTCGCTGTCGGCAAACGCGCGCAGCGGCGTGCCGTCGCGCGCCAGCACCACGGTGCTGCCGGTATCGGGCGCGGGCAGGCGCAGCGGGAACAGGCGGTCGAGGGTGAAGGCAGCGAGCAACAAGGCGGCCATCGAGATGCCGATGGCACGCAGCCAGCGCCGTGCGCGGAAGCGGCGTGGCGAGCCGGTTGTGGAAGCTGGAGTGTTCATGCGCCCTTTGTTGTAGGAGCCCGCTGGCGGGCGATGCTCTTGTCTTGAAATTCCAACCTGGACATCCGAGCAAGGGCATCGCCCGCCAGCGGGCTCCTACGCAACACATACATGCATGGTGGCGTTACGGCTCCACCACGCTGATCTTCGCCGGCTCGACCCTGCCGATGCCGCGCACGGCGGGGCGGTACATGTCCTCCACCAGCGGCGGCGGCACGGTGTAGGTGCCCGGGGTCACCGCGCGCACCAGGTAGAACACGCGGGCCTTGTCGCCGCGGCTCAGGTTGAGGGCGGCGGCGTAGCGGTCGTCGCGGTATTCCTCGTGCACGATCTGCGCGGCGGCGGCGTGCTGGTCCAGCTCGATGCCGTCGATCACCACGCCGGACCACGACTGCGCGCCGCCGAGGTTGAGGTTCTCCACTTCCAGTCCGCCCGGCAGCAGGTCGGTGACCAGCGCGTCGGGGACGTTCATGCGTGCCTCGATCTCCAGCTCGACGATCAGCGTGTCGCCCTCCTTCAACTGGCTGCCGCTCCACGGTTTGCCGTCGGTGGTGAAGTAGCTGCGGCGTACGTCGATCTGGCTGGCGTCGACCGGCGGCGCCTGTTGCGGGATGCCGGCGACGTCGAGCGTGGCGAAGATCGCCGCGTCGCTGGTCGGCTGCACGCTGACGCCGGCGGCGAGTTCGGCCGCGCTGAGCGCGCGGCTCCACACGCGCTGGTCCGGCGCCTGTTCGGTCTTGCCGTTCACCGTGAGCGTGGCGGCCAGCGGGGCATTGCTTTTCGCATCGAACGCCGCCGCCACGCGGGCGATCGCCGCCTGCTCCTGCGTGCTCAGGTACGACCACGACCAGCGGTAGTCGGCGAATTCCTTCTGCCGCTGGCGCACGTTCGCGCTGGCGTTGCGCGCCCAGTCGACCAGCTTGGCGTCGTAGGCGGGCTGGCTCATGCCGTAGGTATGGGTGAGCGCGACCATCAGCGCCAGATCGCGCAGTTCCGAGCCGTAGTCGCCGACGTACCACGGGCGTTCCTTGCTCCAGGCGAACGCCTCGTCGATCGCCTTCTGCGCGCGCTCGTTGTCGCCCATCAGCTTCAGCGCGATGCCCAGGTGCACCAGCGGCAGCGGGGCAACCAGCTTCTGCCGTTCGTTGTCGAAGATCGCGCGCAACGTGCCCAGCGGCGCACGGTTGACCCGCGCCAGCACGAAGCCGGAGTACGCCTCGTCGGCGAGTCGCAGGTGGTCGTGGTGCTCGTAGCTGTAATACGGATGGCCGCCGGCGAGCAGGTCGTCGTTGAGCCGTTGCAGCGATTTCTGCAGCACCTCCTGCGGCACCGCAAAGCCGGCGTCGCGCGCGTCCAGCATGAAGTCGACCACGTACGGCGTGGTGAAGGTGACGATCGGGCTGGAGCCGCCCCAGAAGCTGAAGTGGCCGTTGCTGGCCTGGAACGAGGCGATCCGCGACAGCGCCGTGTCGACCGCGCCCTTGCGCACGGCGTCGCTCATCACCTGCGCGCCCAGCGCCCTGGCGGTGGCGCCGTCCAGGATCAGCGCGGCGTAGCCCTTGCTGGTGGTCTGCTCGATGCAGCCGTACGGGTAGCGCAGCACGTCGCGCAGCGCGGCCGCGTACGGCAGCGGCGGCAAGGTGCTCAGGGTGAGCCGCGCGTTCACCGTGGCCGGCAGCAGGCCGGCGATCGCGGCGGCGCCGAAGCGCTCGGGCTTGCCGGCTTCCAGCGCCAGCGGCGTGGTGCTCACCGTTTCCGGCCAGGCCGGGCGCACCGCGAACTCGAAGTGGCGATCCACGCTGTAATCGTTGAGCTCGGCGTGGATGTCCACCGTCGCCACCGCCGCGCCCGCCTGCGCCGTCACCGGCATCTTCAGCGTGGTGCCGGCGCCATCCTTCAGCGGCACGCTCTGCGTGGCCTTGTCGACGGTGATCAGACCGCCGCCCTTGACGCTAACCTTCGCCACGCCGTCCTTGCCGGACAGGTTCTTCAGATCCAGGCTGATCACCGCCTTGTCGCCGGCCGCCATCACCCGCGGCGTGCTCGGCTCGACCACCAGCGGCGCGCGCACGGTGACCGCGCCGTCGGCGTTGCCGTAGCGGCTGTTGGTGTACGCCAGCGCGGCCAGGCGCAGGCTGCCGTTGAAGTCGGGCACGTCGACATGCAGCGTGGCCCGGCCCTGCGCGTCGAACGCCACTGGCGCGGCAAACAGGTCGACGATCTGCACCTTCGGGTTGAGCCGGATGGCCTTGGGCAGCGCCGCACCGCTCATGTCGCCGCCGTAGCGCAGCTTCGCCTCGGCGCCGTCCATCGCCTCGATGAGGCGGCTGTACAGATCGTACGCGTCGACGCCGAGTGCGCGCTTGGCGAACAGCCACGCCCACGCGTCGGGCACCGGGTAGTTGGTGATGTTGAGCACGCCCTGGTCGACCGCCGACAGCGTGACGAAGGCCTGCTGTCCGGCCAGTCCGCTGGCCTGCACGCCGACCTCGAGCGGGTTGCCCGGGCGCATCAGCGCGGGCGCGTCGAGCTTGAGCGCAATGCGCCGGTCGTTGCGGTCCATCGCCACGTATTCCACGCCCAGCGCGCGCGCCGGCGTGGTGTGCTCGGCCGCCTCGCCGCCGCGGAACACCAGCGCCGAGACGTAGACGTCGTGGCGCTCCCATTCCTTCGTCACCGGGATCTCGAACACGACGCCGGCTTTCGCCTCGATGTTCTTCGTGTAGAGCAGGTGGTCCGATTCCACCAGCAGCACGCCGGGGCCATCATGCGGCGGCGTCACGGTGACCTTCATGGTGTCGCCGGCGCGGTAGCGGGCCTTGTCCAGCTGCAGCTTGACCTTGTCCGGGCGCGCCTCCTTGCCGAGGTTCTCGTCGTCCCAGCTGTAGCCGGCGAAGAACGGGAACACCGTGGTGAGTTTGGTCGCCGGGTCGTACACCTCGACGCGGTAGCTGCCCCACTGCACCGGGAACTCGACGTGGGCGGCCTTGCCGGCGGCGACGTCGATGTCCTTTTCGTCGATCAGCTGCAGGCGCTGGTTCGCATTCGACTGCCAGCCGCCATCGCGCTCGTACAGCCAGTAGAAATCGCACAGCTCGCGCTGCAGGCGCACCTTCAGGTGGTTGCCGGCGACCAGTGCGCCGTCGATGTTCGCCCGCACGATCTCGAAGCCCGCCGGCGCCTCGCTCTCGGCGCCCTGCTTCGGATCGAACAGCGGGCGCACGCCGACCAGCGCGTCGGCCGGCCAGTAGCTGCGCTTGAGCAGGCGGGTCACCGCGCGGCCGCCCGTTTCGTAGACGCTGGCGGACAGGGTCACCGCCAGCGGCGCGACCGGCTTCACGTCGTCGGGCAGTGCCACGTCCTGCTCCAGCACGCCTTGCGCGTCGAGCTTGGCGTCGACCACGTCGTCGGCGCTCTTGGGCAGCTCGACCAGCGGGTTGCCGAAGAAGGTGTCCTTCATCGCCGCCACCGGATGCACCTCCGGCGCCACCAGCAGTTTCGCGGTGAAGCGGTTGCCGTCGGCCGGCGCGCCATAGAGATAGCTGGAGGCGACCTTCAGCTGCAGCGGCTCGTCCGGCGCCAGCCGCACCTGTGGGCTGGACAGCTCGACCTTGAGCCGCTCGGGCAGGAACTCCTCGACGTGGAACGGGAACGCCTGCACGGTCTCCTTGGCTGAAGGATCGAGGCGGAATTCCAGCTGCCACAGCCCGGTCGGCGCGTCGGCCGGAATCGCCTGGCTCAGCTCGAAGTAGTTCAGCTGCTGCGGCTCCAGCCGCTTTTCCACCAGGGTGCGGCCATCCGGCTGCTTGACCCGCACGAACAGCGACTGCGCCTTCATCGGCTGGCCGTCGAAGTCGCGCAGCAGTGCCGAGGCGCGCAGCGTCTCGCCGGGGCGGTACAGGTCGCGGCCGGACCAGGCATACACCTCGAACGGTGCCTGCCTGCGGCCGCTGATGTCGAAGTTGGACACGTCCAGCGCCGGCCGGTTGAACGGCAGCACCGAGACGTCCTTGCCGTGGCGCGCCACCAGCACGTCGGCGGCCTTGACCTGGTACGCGAGCAACGCGTTGCCGTCGGCGCCGGTCACGGCCTTGAGCTTGCTGCGCCCGGCCGCGTCGCGGATCTCGATATCCACCGCATTCACCGGCGTGCCGTCGCGCAGCGAGGCGACGTGCAGCAGCACGTTGTCGCGGTACACGCGCAGGTGCAGGCCGAGGTCGCTGACGAAGAAGGTGGCGGTGTCGTAGCCGTCCCTGAACGTGCCGCCGGCCTTGACCACCGCCATGTACACGCCCGACTGGGCCAGCTCCCTGATGTTCTGCACCGGCAGGTAAGTCACGGTGCGCTCGTTCGGCTCGCCGCCCAGCGTGTAGTGGTTGGCGTAGACCGAGTCGCCGAGCTGGGTGATCGGCACGCGGCTGCGCCGCTCGTCGCCCTGGCCGCAGCTGTTGTAGTAGGCGACGTCGTGGTCGAGCTCGTAGCTGTCGCGGTGGCCGTTGCGCGGGTAGCTGCAGAACAGGTCCGACAGCGCGTCGTCGCGTACGCGGAAGAACTCCACGTCGGCGTCGTGCACGTTCATCGACACCAGCGGCAGGCCGCGCGTGCCGCGCGCCGGCAGCACGCTGCCGTGCGAGGCGAAGCCGACCGCCGCCGGCAGGTTGCCGGAGTACACGTCGTGCTTCACCGCGTGGCCCAGCGTGCGGCCGTCGGCAGCGAGCAGGCCGGCCTTCAGCTGCACCACGTAGCGCGTGTTCGCCTGCACGAACGGGAAGCGCAGCGTCTTGCCGTCGTCGTCCAGGCTCCAGCTGCCGGCAACCACTTCGCCGTTCGGTCCGGTCACCGCCACCTGCGTGTCGAAGGCCTGCGCCGAGGCCAGTGCGGCGTTGAAGCGCAGCACCAGCGCGGTGCGCGAGTCGCTGGTCTGCGAGCTGGCCGAGACCAGCGCGAACTCCGCCTTCGCCGGCGCCGGCGCGGAGGCACTGGCGACCGGCGCGCCCTGCAGCGCCGGCTTGCCGCTGTCGGCACCGCGATGGCAGGCCGCCAGCAGCAGGCCCAGCAGCAAGGCGATCAGCGCGCGCGACAGCCCCCGGCGCGAACGGCACTCGTACGATCGACGCGACATGCAACCTTCTCCCTGCAGGTTGGTGGGAAGTATCGCCGGAATTCATGGCAGCCTGGAGGCGCGGATCGGGCGCACCGGCGAACGACGCGGCCTGCCCGCCGTCAATGCCCCGCGGACAGCGTCTGCCGGCCCAGCCAGTCGCCCATCTGCATCAGCACCTGGCCGCGCCCCGGTTCGGCTTCGTTGAACAGTTCGTGGTACAGCGTCGAGAAGAAGCGCGTGGTCAGCTGCCCGCTCGACGCGGCCCCGCGCGCGAACGCGCGACTGCCGGCGGGATCGACCAGGCCGTCGCTGTCGGCCACCAGCAGCAGGGTCGGCAGCGCCAGCGCGGCGGCGTCGGCGATGCAGCGGGCACCGTCGCGGAAGATGAAATCGGCCAGCCGCGGGGTGATCCAGCCGTGCCGCAGCGGGTCGCTGCGATAGTCGGCGACCACCTGGCGGTCGTGCGAGAGCTGCTCGAAATCCAGCCCGCTGCGCAGCGGCAGGTGCGGCGCGAGGCGATCGAGCAGCCGCGCCAGCGCGATCATCCGCGGCGACTCGTGGCTGCGCAGCGCCGGCGAGGACAGCACCAGCGCCGGCGGCTCGACGCGCCCGTCCAGCACCGCACGCAGCGCCACCAGCCCACCCAGGCTGTGGCCGAGCAGCAGCGGCGGATGCGGCAGGCCGCCGGCGTAGTCGTGGTAGACGCTGGCGAGGTCTTCCAGCAAGTCGTCGCCGTGGCGCAGGCCGCCGCGACGGCCCGGGCTGCGGCCGTGGCCGCGCTGGTCGTAGCCGCGCACGGCGTAGCCGCGCTGCTTGAACCATGCCGCCAGTCGCCCGTAGCGGCCGCTGTGCTCGCCCAGCCCGTGCACCAGCAACACCGCGCCGCGCGATCCGGCCAGCGGCCAGTCGCGCAGGAACAATCGCTGGCCGTCGGCCATGGCGAGCCAGGCGGTGGATTCGGTGCCATCCGCCGGACGGTTTTGCGGTGTCGCGTGCATGGCTGGTTCCGCGCCTGTTTCCCTGCCCGGCGCCGCCGTGCGCGCCGGTGCAGGCATCAATGTTCCGTGACCCGCATGTCCCTGGTCAGCAGGTCGAGCTTGCCCTTCATGGCGGCCTGCGGCTGCGTGCCCGCGGTGCCGTAGAAGGCGGTGTACAGCACGGACGACTGACCGCCCGCGGCGACCGGGGCGACCACGGCGTTGATCTTCATCAGGTCGTTCTCGTAGCGCGCCACGCCATTGTAGGGATACTCGCGCGCGGTCAGCTTGCGCCAGCGGCTGCTCAGGTCGTCGTCCAGCCCGGGCGGCGGCGCGACGTAACGCTGCACGTTGACGTTGTTGTGGTCGTCGGAAGCGGTGTCCTTCCAGACGTTCACGTCGCCCACGTCCCATACCGGCTTGCCGCCGTCGAGGAAGAAGCGGAAGCCCAGCCACAGCAGGTTGTCGGGCTTGACCACCTGCAGGCTGGACGGATAGGAGAACGCCACCCGCGGCGAGCTGTAGCTGAAGCGGCGGTCGTAGTCGGCGTCGATGCGGATGGCCTTCAGTGCGGCCGGCTGCAGCGCGGGATGGCCGAGGAAGTCCTTCCACTGCGCCAGCGTGCCCTGGTAGGTGACGTGGACGAAGCCGATGAGCTCGTCCAGGTCCAGCATGGTGTCGTGCTCGTGGGAGGGCGGCGTGAAGCGCACCAGCATCACGCTGCCGTCGGGCACCGGCAGCGAGTACGCCACCACCAGCGCGTTCGCGTAGGGCAACGTCCACACGCCGACATGCCACGGCCGTTGCCAGCGGTCGAGGCGGGTCGCTTCGCGCACCGGCTTGCCCAGCGAAGTGATCTTGACCTTCTCGCCGGCAACCTCGCGCTGGAACATGCCGGTGCGCGTCAGCAGGTCCATGCGCGACTTCGCGTCGGCATAGAAGGTCGCCGCGGCCACGCCGTCGGGCCGGCGCAGGCGGATCAGCCCGTTGCGCCCGACCGCGCCGGTGGCCACGTAGCCGTTGCCGCCCAGCGCGAAATACTGCGAGCGCTCGCCGACGCGCCGCCACTCGCCGTCGCTGCCGCGCACGATCAGCGTGGGAAAGCCGTCCAGCTGCGTCTGCTGGTGCAGCAATCGCGCGGAGCCCGCGCCGTTCGGGAACAGGTTGGCGGCTTCCCTGGCCAGCAGCGCCTTCAGCTGCGCGTCGCTGTTGGCATCCATGCGCGACTGGAACGCACGGTAGAAATCGCCCAGGCCGAGCGGCAGCGCGAACTGCGCCTTGAGCTGGCCGTTCTGCACGGTGTCGAACAGGTCGAGCTGGTAGGCAAGACGCGACGCCATCACTGCCTGGCCGGTCGGTGCGTCCAGCACCTCGCGGATCGGCAGCGCGTAGTTGAGGTTCTCGTTGGCCGACTTCATCAGCACCACGCCGATCAGCTTGCCGTCCTTGTCCAGCAGCGGGCCGCCGCTGTTGCCCGGCGAGGCAGCGGCGGAGAAGCGCATCCACTTCCAGGCGCCGTTCTCCTGTTCCGGCGTGTCGGAGGTGTACAGGCCGTCGCGGATCACCACCCCGGTGCCAAGCGCATTGCCCACCGCGTAGACCACCTGGTTGAGCGCCGGGCTGGCGTCGATCGCCAGCGCGGCGGCGTGCGCCGGCGGCTGCGCCAGCGTGAACACCACGAAATCCTTGCCCAGCGAGAACTTCTCGATCTGCCCGATCGGGTACACGCGGCCGGCGGCATCGCGCAGCGCCGGCGGCCCCCACAGGCTGTCCACGCCGGCCAGCAGCACGTGCGCGGCGGTGACGTAGCGGTTGGGGCCGATCGCGAACGCGGTGCCGATCGAGTAGTACTTGTCGGTACGCTCCTGGTAGGGCAGCAGCTCCAGCGGCAGCGGCCGCTCGTAGCTCAGCGGATCGACGGCCGGCTTGGCCTGCACCACCTCGAAGGTGGCCGCCTGGATCTTCGGCAGCAGCGCCGCATCGAGGCTGGCCGCGCGCGCCGCCGGCATCCCCGCCAGGCCCAGGCCGGCCAGCAACAGCAGCATGCCGCAGCGGCGGATGGCCATCTCGCACCATGTACGCATGTGTTCAATCCTTTGCATCGAGGCGGCCGCCCACGGACTCCCCTCGGCATCCTCGCGAGCAGCGACCGGCCTGCATCTTGGCATGGCCGCGCGCCGCTTGCATGGCAGGCACGGGCCGCGGCGCGGGCGATGCGCTGCCCTGCCGCGCCGTGCGCCGGCGCGGCAGGGCACGGCTTACAGTTCGGCGCGGAACTCCACGCCGATGATGCGCGGGTCGTTGACGAAGGCGGTGCGGTTGTTGAAGTCGATCGCGCCGGTGATCGCCCGCTTGTCGGTGATGTTGCGCCCGTACAGGGCGACCTCGCGGCGGCCGTAGTCCCAGTTGTAGCCCAGCCGCACGCCGCCTTCCAGCAACGGCTTGCCCTTGAACTCGGCCGAGTCGTACAGGAAGAAGTTCACCTCGCTGCGGTAGTTCCAGTCGGTGTAGACGAAGAACTCGCCGCCGTCGCCGTACGGGATGCCGTAGCGCGCGGTGAGCGTGCCGATCCACTTCGGCGCGTTCGGCAGGGTGTTGCCGTCGATCAGCGCATTGCCCGCGGCGTTGAGCGGGTCGAGCACGGTGCAGCCGGAGCCGCACACGGCCACCGCCAGGCCGGGATCCTTCAGCTGGGTGAAGTTGTAGCTGCCGCCGGCGGTGAGCACGAAGTTCGGCGTGAGGTAGGCCTCCAGGTCGAACTCGGCGCCGTAGCCCTCGGTCTTCTTCGCGTTGATCAGGCGGGTGATGTTGATGTCGCCGCCCACCGCGGTGAGCTGCTGGTTGTGCATGGTGTAGCCGTACACGTCCGCGTTGAAGCGCACGTGGTTGTCCATGCCGGTGGTCTTCACGCCCAGCTCGTAGCTGGTGATCGTTTCGGGCTTGGCCTGCGAGATGAAGTCGGAGAACAGCACGCGGCCCTGCACGCTGGGCGCGCGGAAGCCGTTGGCCACGCGCGCGTAGACGTTGACGTTCGGGTTCAGCGTCCAGGTGCCGGTGAGGTCGCCGCTCCAGCGCGCGTCGTGCGGCTGCGCGGCCAGCTGCAGCGGGCCGCCACCGATCGGCGACAGCACGCGGTCCACCTTGAAGTCGCGCGAGTCGTGCGACCAGCGCGCGCCGGCGCGCAGCTCGAAGTCGTCGGCGAGCTGGTAGTTGGCCGAGCCGAACAGCGCCCACGCCTTGGTGCGCTGGGTCTGCATGGCGTAGCCGTCCAGCGCGTGGTTGTTGAAGGTGGCGTAGTCGAAGTTGCTGATCGCGATGTCTTCGTCGAACCAGTAGGCGCCGACCTGCCAGTTGAGCTTGTCCTGGCCGTTGCTGGCCAGGCGGAATTCCTGGGTGAGCTGGCGGTCGTGCGGCAGCGCGTCGGCGGTTTCCACCGGGAACGGGATGAAGCCCGGGCCCATCGGCGGGTGGAACACCGCACCGTAGCCGCCGTCGACGTCGCCGAGGCTGTAGGTGGTGGCGCGCTCCAGTCCGGTGATGGAGGTGAAGGTCATGTCGCCCAGGTTCCACGCCAGGTGCAGGTTGCTGCCCCAGCTGAACAGGTGCTGCTTGTTGCGGCCGTCCTGCGCCACCTTGTAGCGGTCGAAGCCCGGCACGAAGCTCGGGCCGCCCAGCGCGATCGCGTTGGCGCGGTTGACCATCGCGCTGCCCTCCAGCCAACGCGCGTGGCCGTTGATCAGCGCGCTGAAGCCGCCGTCCTCGTACAGCGCCTGCAAGCGCACGGCGCGGTCGTCGTAGCCGCCCAGTGCGTCCTTCTGGCCGGTGTAGGTATTGTCGATCCAGTCGTCGCGGTGCTGCGCCAGCGCGGAGATGCGGCCGGACCAGTGCCCGCCCAGCGAACCGCCCAGCGCGGCCTCGGCGTTGGCGGTGCCGAGCGAGCCGTAGGAGAGGCGGGCGTAGCCGCTGGTTTCCTGGCTGGGCTTGCGCGACTCGAACTTGATCACGCCGGCCGGCGAGTTGCGCCCGAACAGCGTGCCCTGCGGGCCGCGCAGCACTTCCACCTGCTCCAGGTCGAACAGCGGGAAGCCCTTCAGGATCGGGTTCTCCTGCACGATGTCGTCGTACACCATCGACACCGGCTGCGAGGCGTTGAGGTCGAAGTCGCTGTTGCCCAGGCCGCGGATGTAGAAGCGCGGGAACTCGCGGCCGTAGGAGGTCTCGGCGTACACGCTGGGCGCGCGCGAGGCCAGCTGCAGCACGGTGTCGCCGGACTGGCCGAACGCCTCCAGCTTGTCCGGCGTCAGCACGGTCAGCGCCATCGGCACCTTTTGCATGTTCTCCACCCGCTTCGAGGCGGTGACGTTGACCGTCTGCAGCTCGGTGGTCTTGGCCGGTTGCTGCGGCTTGGCCGGCGCCGCCTCCTGCGCCAGGGCGGCGCCCAGCGGCAGCGCGGCGGCGATGCTGGCGGCGAGTACGGCGAGGCGCAACGAAGTGGCGACGTGCATGGTCGGTCCTTTAATGGCGGGAGGGAGGACGCCGCGACCGGTCCACGCCGGCGCGTCGCCGCCGTATTGTCATACAGCGGACTTGCCAGTGAAAGCGAAGCGCCGGCGGATCAGCGCTGCGCACCGGCGGGGAACACCGCCGGCAGCTGCAGATCCGCGCGCTGTTCGATCTGCGCGGACGAGCGGCCGAGCAGCAGCCGGTAGCTGCCGGCGGCGACGCGCCAGCCGTGGCCGTGGTCGTCGTAACGCGCGAAACGCACCGCCGGCAGCGCCACGCGGACCCGCCGCGTCTCGCCCGGCCGCAAGGCCACCTTCTGCCAGCCGACCAGCCGCGCCACCGGCTCGCCGGGGAACTGCACGTAGAGCTGCGGCACGTCGGCGCCGGCGCGCTGGCCGGTATTGGTGACCGCGAACGACGCCGTCACCACGCCGGCCGCATCGGTGGCGACGGTCAACGGACCGTAGCCGAAGGTGGTGTAGCCGAGGCCGTAGCCGAACGGGAACAGCGGCTCCTCGCCGCGGCGCTGGAACCAGCGGTAGCCGACGTCGGCGCCCTCGATGTCGTAGTCGATCGTGTCGGCCGGCTGGCCCTGCGGCGGCAGGCCGATCGCGGCCAGGCCGGCGCCGGCGATGGCCGGGCGCGGCAGTTGCGACTCGTCGCGCGGCCAGCTCAGCGGCAGCCGCCCGGAGGGATCGACTTCGCCGAACAGCAGCCGCGCGATCGCCTCGCCGCCGGCGTTGCCGGGGTACCAGGCCTCCAGCACCGCCGCGGTCTGCGCCAGCCACGGCATCGCCACCGGGCCGTTGTTCTCCAGCACCACCACGGTGCGCGGGTTGGCCCTGGCGACCGCGGCGACCAGCGCATCCTGCTGGCCGTCCAGCGCCATGCTCGGCCGGTCGAACGACTCGGCCGCCCACTGCTGCACGAACACCACCGCCACTTCGGATGAGGCCGCCAGCTTCGCCGCGGCCGCAATGTCCTCGCCGCTGGCGTAGCTGGCCTTGCCGCCGACGCGGCGGGCGATCGCCGCCAGCGGCGCGGACGGGTGGTACATCACCGGGCCTGGCCATACGCTCGGCGCCAGCCCCGGCACGGCGTTGCCGCCCGGCGCGGTCACCGCCGACGAACCGCCGCCGGCCAGCACCCCCTTGTCCGCGTGCGCGCCGATCACCGCCACCGACTTCAGCGTGGTCGCCAGCGGCAGCAGGCCATCCTGGTTGCGCAGCAGCACCGCGCCGGCCTCGGCGGCGTGCTGTGCCACCTTCGCGTCGGCGGCGTAGTCGATCGGCGCCGCCTTGGCGGGGTGGTCGATCGCGCCGACCGCGAACAGGCTGCGCAGGATCCGCTGCACCATGTCGTCCAGCCGCGCCTGCGGCACCTCGCCCTTGGCGATCGCCTCGCGCAGCGGCGCGGCGAAGAACACCTGCGGGTCGAACGTCTCGCCGGCCGATTCCTGGTCGAGCCCGGCCAGCGCCGACTTCGCCGCGCTGTGCACCGCGCCCCAGTCGGACATCACGAAGCCCTGGTAGCCCCACTCGCGCTTGAGCACCTGGTCGAGCAGCCAGGCGTTCTCACAGGCGTAGACGCCGTTGACGCGGTTGTACGCGCACATCACCGAGCCCGGCGCGCCGATGCCGAGCGCGATCTCGAACGCGCGCAGGTCCGACTCACGCGCGGCGACCCGGTCGAGCTTCGCGCTCAGCGTGTTGCGGCCGGTTTCCAGGTCGTTGACGGCGTAGTGCTTGAGCGTGGACACCACGTGCTGCGACTGGATCCCGCGCACCGCGTGGCCGGCCATCACGCCGGCCAGCAGCGGGTCCTCGCCGGCGTACTCGAAGTTGCGCCCGTTGCGCGGATCGCGCAGCAGGTTGACGCCGCCGGCCAGCAGCACGTTGAAGCCCTTGCGGTGCGCCTCGCGGCCGATCGTCGCGCCGCCGGCCTCGGCCACCGCCGGGTCCCAGCTGGCCGCCGTGGCCAGGCCGGAAGGCAGCGCCGTGGCGACGTCGCGGCTGTGCGCGTTGAGCGGGCGCGCCACGCCCAGCCCCGCGTCGGTTTCCTGCAGCGCCGGCAGGCCCAGCCGCGGGAATGCCGGCGTGCAGGCCGCCGAACCCAGCGCGCAGGCCGGCGCCGCCCTGCCCTCGGAGGCGCTGCCGTAGGCGGTGGTGATCAGCTGGAACTTCTCGTCCTGGCTCATCGCCTGCACCACCAGCGCGGCGCGCGCATCGGACGACAGCGCGGCGTTCATCCACGGCCGCGCCGGCGGCTCCGCGGCAGCGGTGGTGGCCACGGCGACCAGGGCAAAGACACAGGCGGGCAGACGGCGCGGACGACGGGACATGGACGACCTCAAGCGAAGAAAGAAGGTGGGCGTGACGGCACCCCTCAGGGTGCTAACGTAACGTTTTCATCGCAAGCCACTGGCGTCACGAACCGGCGCTTCGCGCTTGTGTGCAGCGCCGATGGTACCCATCTTTCGGAGCACCATGTCGTCTCCGCTCGCCGATTTCCATCCTGCCGTCGCCGCCTGGTTCCGCGGCGCGTTCGCCGCGCCCACCGCGGCGCAGGCGGCGGCGTGGCCGTCGATCCGCGCCGGCGCGCACACCCTGGTCGCCGCGCCGACCGGCTCGGGCAAGACGCTCACCGCCTTCCTCGCCGCCATCGACGCGCTGGTGCGCGAGGGCGTGGCGCACGGCGGCGCGCTGGCCGACGCCACCACCGTGCTCTACGTGTCGCCGCTGAAGGCGCTGTCGAACGACATCCACGTCAACCTGGAGGCGCCGCTGGAAGGCATCCGCGCCGAACTCGAAAAACTCGGCCTGCCCGACGTGGCGATCCGCACCGCGGTGCGCACCGGCGACACCCCGCAGGTCGAGCGCAACGCGCTGCGCAAGCTGCCGCCGCACATCCTGGTGACCACGCCGGAATCGCTGTACGTGCTGCTCGGCTCGGCTTCGGGGCGTTCCATGCTGTCGGGCGTGCGCACGGTGATCGTCGACGAGATCCACGCCATCGCCGGCAGCAAGCGCGGTTCGCACCTCGCGCTGTCGCTGGAGCGGCTGCAGTCGCTGTGCCGGCGACGCCTGTTGCGCATCGGCTTGTCGGCGACGCAGAAGCCGATCGAAAAGGTCGCCGACTTTCTGGTCGGCGCTCAGCATTCCCTTCTCCCTCCGGGAGACAAATCGGCAGGACTGCCGATTTGCACGGCGGATGCCACCCGCAGGGTGAGGCACATGGATGTGCCGAATGAAGGTACGCGCAGGGCGGATGCGGGTTCGGTGCCCCCGGCACTCACCGCTTCGCCCGAACCCTCACCCCAACCCCTCTCCCAAGGGGAGAGGGGCTCGAGCCAGTGCACCATCATCGACGTGGGCCATACCCGCCCCCGCGACCTCGCCATCGAAGTGCCGCCCGTCCCGCTCGAAGCGGTGATGTCCAACGACGCCTGGGAGCTGGTCTACGACCGCCTCGCCCAGCTGGTGCGCGCGCATCGCACCACCCTGGTGTTCGTCAACACGCGGCGGATGGCCGAGCGCGCCGCGCGGCACTTGTCCGAGCGGCTGGGCAAGGAGCACGTCGCGGCGCACCACGGCAGCCTGGCCAGGGAGCTGCGGCTGGACGCCGAGCAGCGGCTGAAGCGCGGCGAGCTCAAGGTGCTGGTGGCGACCGCCTCGCTGGAGCTGGGCATCGACATCGGCGAGGTCGACCTGGTCTGCCAGCTCGGCTCGCCGCGCTCGATCGCCGCCTTCCTGCAGCGCGCCGGCCGCTCCGGCCACAGCATCGACGGCACGCCGAAGGCGCGCCTGTTCCCGGCCACGCGCGACGACCTGATCGAATGCACCGCCCTGCTCGACTGCGTGCGCCGCGGCGAACTGGATGCGCTGGTGATCCCGCCGCAGCCGCTCGACGTGCTGGCCCAGCAGATCGTCGCCGAAGTCGCCTGCGCGGAGTGGGACGAGGATGCGCTGTACGCGCTGGTGCGCCGCGTGTACCCGTATCGCGATCTGCCGCGCGCGGATTTCGACGCCGTGGTGCGCATGCTGGCCGAAGGCTTCACCACGCGCCAGGGCCCGCGTGCGGCGTACATCCATCGCGACGCGGTGAACCGCCAGCTGCGCCCGCGGCGCAGCGCGCGGCTCACCGCGCTGACCTCCGGCGGCACCATCCCCGACACCGCGGACTACAAGGTGGTGCTGGAACCGCAGGCGATCATCGTGGGCACGGTCAACGAGGATTTCGCGGTCGAGAGCATGGCCGGCGACATCTTCCAGCTCGGCAACGCCAGCTACCGCATCCAGCGCGTCGAGCGCGACCGGCTGCGGGTGGAGGACGCGCACGGCGCGCCGCCGAGCATCCCGTTCTGGCTGGGCGAGGCGCCGGGGCGCAGCGACGAGCTGTCGTTCGGGGTGTCGCGGCTGCGCGAGGAGATTTCCGCGCGGCTTGAACCTGAACCCCTCTCCCGTCGGGAGAGGGGTAGGGGTGAGGGTACGGGCGAAGCCATGCCCCCCCACGCTCCGGCCGTACCCTCACCCCCGACCCCTCTCCCGCAGGGAGAGGGGAGCAAGGCGCGCGCACTCGCATGGTTGCGCGAAGACCTTGGCTTGGACGAATCCGCCGCGCAGCAACTGGTCGACTACCTCGCGCGCGCGAAAGCCGCGCTCGGCGTGCTGCCCAGCCAGCACACGCTGGTGCTGGAGCGCTTCTTCGACGAATCCGGCGCCACCCAGCTGGTGCTCCACACGCCGTGGGGCAGCCGCATCAACCGCGCCTGGGGGCTGGCGCTGCGCAAGCGCTTCTGCCGCCAGTTCAACTTCGAACTGCAGGCGGCGGCGACCGAGGACGCGATCGTGCTGTCCCTGTCGACCAGCCACAGCTTTCCGCTGGAGGAAGTGGCGCACTATCTGCACTCGAACAGCGCGGAGCATGTATTGATCCAGGCCCTGCTCGACGCCCCGCTGTTCCCCGCGCGCTGGCGCTGGAACGCCGTCACCGCGCTGGCATTGCCGCGCTTCACCGGGGGCAAGAAGACCCCGCCGCCGCTGCAGCGCATGAAGAGCGAGGACCTGCTCGCCGCGGTGTTCCCCGACCAGGTCGCCTGCCTGGAGAACATCGTCGGCGAGCGCGAAGTGCCGGACCACCCGCTGGTCAACCAGACCCTGCACGACTGCCTGCGCGAGGCGATGGACGTGGACGGCCTGCTGGCCATCCTGCGCCGGCTCGAAGCCGGCGAGATCGCCATCGTGGCGCGCGACCTCACCGCACCCAGCCCGCTCGCCGCCGAAGTGCTGAACGCCGCACCGTATGCGTTCCTCGACGACGCGCCGCTGGAGGAACGCCGCACCCAGGCGGTGCAGACGCGCCGCTGGAACGCCGACAGCGCCGACGACCTGGGCCGGCTCGATCCCGACGCGATCGCCGCGGTGCGCGAAGAGGCGTGGCCGCAGGTGCGCGATGCCGACGAGATGCACGAGGCGCTGACCCTGCTGGGTTTCGTCACGGCAGCGGAAGCGGCCGCCAACGCCGGCTGGCCCGAGCGCCTGCAGGCGCTGGCCCGCGCCCACCGCGCCACCCGGCTCGACGCGGGCGCCGGGCTGTGGAGCACCGCCGAACTACTGCCGCTGCTGCGGGCGCTGCACCCCGCCGCCGCCATGCAGCCACCGATCACCACGCCCGCCGAATACGCCGCGCAGCCGTGGACGCGCGAGGACGCACTGCTGGAACTGGTACGCCATCGCCTGGGCGGACTCGGTCCGGTCACCGTGAATGCCCTGGCCGCCTCGCTGGCCGTCGCGGCGGGCGAGGTCGACCAGGCGCTGCTGCGCTTGCAGTCCGAAGGCTACGTGATGCAGGGCCGCTTCAGCGCCGACGCCGTCGACACCGAATGGTGCGAGCGGCATCTGCTGGCTCGCATCCACCGCTACACCATCGGCCGGCTGCGCCGCGAGATCGAGCCGGTGAGCCGGCGCGCGCTGATGCGCTTCCTGTTCGACTGGCAACACGTGTCCTCGGCCACGAAGCTGAGCGGGCCTGACGCGTTGGCCGCCACGCTGGCGCAGTTGGAAGGCTACGAGGCGGCCGCCGGCGCCTGGGAAACGGAGATCCTGCCGGCACGCATCGCGGACTACTCGATCAACTGGCTGGACGAACTGTGCCGTGCCGGCCGCATCGGCTGGGCCCGCCTGCGCACGGGCAGCGGCGGGGGCGGCGGCCCGGTGCGCAGCACGCCGATCGTGCTGCTGCCACGGCGCGACATGGCCGTCTGGACGTCCGTGGCCGCGGGCGACCCGCAGCAGATCCTGCTGTCCTCGCGCGCGCAAGCCGCCGCCGACGTGCTGCAGGAACGCGGCGCGCTGTTCTTCGACGAGCTGCTCGCCAATACCCGGCTGTTGCGCACCGAACTGGAGGACGCGCTGGGCGAACTGGTCGCCGCCGGCCGCATCAGTGCGGACAGCTTCGCCGGCCTGCGCGCCCTGCTGCTGCCGGCGGCGAAGCGCGACGGCGGACGGCATCGGCGGTTGCGCCGGCACCAGCTCAGCGGCATCGAGGATGCCGGGCGCTGGGCGCTGGCGCGCGGCATGATGGCGGACAAGGGCGGCGGCCCTGAAGCGATCGAACACATCGCCCGCACCCTGTTGCGCCGCTACGGCGTGGTGTTCTGGAAGCTGCTGGAACGCGAGGCGCCGTGGCTGCCACCGTGGCGCGAGCTGTCGCGGGTGTACCAGCGGCTGGAGGCGCGCGGCGAGATCCGCGGCGGGCGTTTCGTCGAAGGCCTGGTCGGCGAACAGTTCGCCCTGCCCGAGGCCATCGCGCCGCTGCGCGCGGTGCGCTCCCGCGCGGACGACGGCGAGCTGGTCTGCCTCAGCGGCAGCGATCCGCTGAACCTGGTCGGCACCGTGCTGGCCGGCGACAAGGTGCCGGCCCTGGCCGGCGCCCGCGTGCTGTACCGCGACGGCGCGCCGATCGCCGCGCTGGTCGGCGGCAAGGTCAACGCACTGATCGAGTTGTCGGCCGCCGACACCCGGATGGCGAAGCATGTCCTGCTGCGTTATCCACCCTCGCTGCCCGAAATGCCGGCGGCCGCGCGCTGACGGCAACGACGTGCCGGTCGGCAGCGTCGACGAAGGCTTCCGCCCCCGAGCTGGTGGTGCGCGGCTCCACCGCGCCGCGGCGCAGCACACCGGCTGCACGCGGCACTGCCAAACGGCGCAAGCCGGCTACCTGACGTTGTCGGTCTGCCCGATGAAGCGTGCGACGTTGTCGTGCAGCAGCTTCAGCGAGGCCTCGTGCGCGTACACCATGTGTCCGGACGGGTACCACGCGTAGCTGATGTTGGCCTCCAGGCCGGCGGGGATCGGCAGGTGGTGCATCTCGTAGTCGGCGGCGAAGTACGGCGTGGCCAGGTCGTAGTAGCCGCCGTGCAGGTAGACCTTGAGGTTGGGGTTGGTCTTCATCGCCATCGCCAGGTCCGGCATCACGTTGGTCGAGGACTGCAGCGCCTCGCCGTGCACGCCAGGCGCCTTGTGCGAGAAGTCCCAGTGCTTGATGTCGGCGAACAGCCGGTACTGCCGGCCCTGACCGAACTTCAGGTCGCGCCGCACGTAGTCGTTGAACGCGGCCACGTAGGCCGAGCTGATCGCCGAGGACTGCGGATCGTATTCGGAATCCTTGCTCAGCGGGTCGATCGACGGCCCCGCGAAACGGCTGTCCAGCCGGCCGGTGGTGAGCTCGCCGTCGGTCTGCAGCTCGTGTTCGAACATGCCGCCGGTCACGCGCAGATTCGCCTTCAGCAGGTAGGCCACCGGCAGGCCGGTGTATTCGTGCAGCTTCTGCGCCACCGCCTGCTTGCGCGCGTCGTCCAGGCGCGAGCCGGCCATCAGCGCCTGCGCGTAGTCGCCCAGCGCGTACTGTTCCACCTCGCGCAGGAACGGCTCCAACGCGGCCGGCTGCTGCGGCAGCTTGTGGTGGTAGAACGCGGTGGCGGCGAAGGTCGGCAGCGCCAGCTCATACGGCAGGTCGATGCCCGGATTGAACTCCGGCCCGTCGATGCTGGTGTCGAAGCTGAGGATCTGCGAGAGCAGGATCACCCCGTTGAGGTCGACGCTGTCCTCGTTCTCCAGGATGTTCGCCAGCACCGCCGAGCGAGTGGTGCCGTAGCTTTCGCCGAACAGGTACTTCGGCGAATTCCAGCGGTCGTACTTGGACAGGAAGCGCGTGATGAACTGGGCGAACGCATGGCCGTCGCCGTCCACGCCGTAGATCGCCTTGCGGCGCTCCTTCATCTGCTCCTCGCGCTTGGCCTTGTCCGCGTCGGCGGCGATCAGCCGGCTGAAGCCGGCGCCGGGCGCGTCGATGAACACCAGGTCGGAGGCGTCGAGCAGGCTGTAGTCGTTGTTGACCAGCCCGTACGGCGCCGCCGGCGTGTGGCTGTCGTCGCTGGTGACCACGCGCTTCGGGCCGAACGCGCCCATGTGCAGCCATACCGTGGCCGAACCGGGACCGCCGTTGTAGATGAAGGTGACCGGCCGCTTCGTCGCCGCCGCGCCTTTCTTGAAGTAGGCGACGTAGAACATGCTGACCTGCGGCTCGTCCTCCTTGTCGCCCGTGCCGTGCAGCACCAGCGTGCCGGCCACCGCCTTGTAGTCGACGCGATGGCCCTCGACCGAGACCGAACCCTCGCTGGCCGACGACTGCGGCTCGACCAGGGTTGCGTCAGGCTTTTCCGCTTGGGCCTTGTCGTCCTTCTTGTCCGGGGCGGCGACCGCGGCCGAACTCAGCCACAGCACCGACAACGCAACGACGAAAGGGAGTTTGCGCATGGCCCGGAGTCCCGATGGCTGGGGCGCCACCGCCCCGAAGCGTCGCAGCATAGGCACCGCGGCAGCGCGATTTCATAGCCCAGAAGTCACTGCACGGTAAGGCCGGACATTGGGAGCATGATGACGGGCCGCGCGCGGAGGCGACGTGCGGCGAGTTTCGCCGGCGCGGGACGGCGGGAGGAATTCGCGATGGCCGACGCTCGGCTTTTCGTTGCAACACCAAGGCGAGTGAACCTGACCCCGCTCTGGTCGCAGCCCGCTCGACGGCATCGACATCACGACGACGAGACCCTTGCATGACGCACCCATCGACCCCTTCGACGACAGCCGCGGCCGGCACGACACAGCGCCGGTTGATGGCCGGCATCGTCATCGTGACGCTGCTGACCGCGGTCCTCATGATCGCCGACCTGGCCACCGGCGGCCGCCCCGATCCGGCGCCACTGCGCGCCGCATCCACCCTGCTCGACGGCCCCTGGCGATTCCATGCCGGCGACGACCCGCACTGGGCGGCCGCCGACGCGGACGACAGCGGCTGGGAAACGATCGACCTGACCGCCCCGCCCGGCAGCCACGACGGCGATGTGGGTCTGCCCGACTACGTGGGCGGGTGGATGGCGCACGGCCACCCCGGCTACCACGGCTACGCCTGGTACCGGCGCACGGTGACGGTGCCAGCCACCAGCGCCGCGTGGGACATCCTCGGGCCGACCCTGGTCGAACACGGCTACGAACTGTATTGGAACGGCCAGCTGCTGGGCGGCTCGGGCCGGCTCGGCCCCGACCCGCGCCTGGTCGGCACGCGGCCGCTGCGGTTCGCCCTGCCCGCGGGCGCGGCGGGCAGGAGTGGCGTGCTCGCCGTGCGCACCTACATGCTCCCCGGCGCCGGCGCCAGCGCGGACGGCGGCGGCATGCATGCCGCGCCCATCCTCGCGCCGCGGCCGGTCGGCGAGGCGCTGCACCGCGCGCAGTGGCAGCGCACCATCGCCGGCTACATCCTCGATGCCGTCGAGCCGGCCGCCATGCTGGCGCTGGTCGGCCTGATGCTGGTGGTCGGCTCGCGCAGCCGCCGCCGGAGTTTCCTCGTGCTTGCCGGCATCGCGCTCGCGCTGACCGCGGCCCGGCGGCTCAACAACGCGATCGTGTCATGGACCGACCTGCAGGACCTGCGCACCTATGCATGGCTGGCGTCGGTGATGTGGGTGCCGACCATGACCGCCTGGGTGCTGGCCTGGAACCGCTGGTGCCCGCCCGCCTGGCGCAGCATCGACGTGCTGGCCGTTGCGCTGGGCATCGCCGGTGTCGTCGGCGCCCTGGCCCACCTGCCGCTCTGGACGAGCATCAGCCGGCTGGGTTCGATCGCGCTGTTCGTCGTGATCGTCGCGCGCATCGCCCGCGGCGGGGCCATGCGCGTGCTGGCGCTCGCCACGCTGGCCTCGATCCTGGCCGCGCTGTTCGGCGGCGAACTGCTCGACCCGCTCGGCGTACCGGGCATCTGGTTCCCGTTCAACATCGGCGTGTCGCGCACGCAGTACATCTACGCGATCAGCATCCCGCTGCTGGCCTTCCTGATCGTGCGGAGCCTGCTGCCCAGGAACGCGCAACGGTAGCAGCGTCGGTGCGCTGGCGTGGTTCGCGTTGGCTCGGGGAGCCGTGGTGCACTTCGTAGTTGAATCCGCCTGCGTCTCTATCACCACAACCAGGTCATCTGGGCGGTTTCAAGCGCTATCGCGCCATTGACGTCCTCACCCCCGCGCAATCACCCCGATCGCCAGCAGCGCCAGCGCCACGCCGGCAAGGTTGAACCGGCTCAGCCGTTCGCGGAACAGCAGCAGGCCGACCAGCGCGCCCAGCGCCACCACCCCGAGGTTCATGCTGGCGAACACCAGCGCCGGGTGTTGCGGCATGGCGCGGTGGCCGCGCAGGTAGAACAGGATGTTGCCGAAGTTGGCCAAGCCGAGCAGCAGGCCGGCCAGCGCGTTGCGCGCGGTGAAGCGGGTCTGTCCGCGCGCACGCCGCCACAGCTGCAGCGCGAACGCCACCAGCAGGGCCAGCGCGAACATCGCCTGCAATGAGGCGCCCAGCGGCACGCCAGCCTGGGCCACGCGCTTGAACAGGATGTCGATCACGCCGAAGCCGCCGAATACCGTCAGCGGATAGAGCCAACTGGCGGCACCGCGCTCCGCACTGCCGTGGCCGCTGCGCCAGACCATGCCCAGCAGCGCGAGCAGGCCCAGCGCGATGCCCAGCGCCTTGAGCGCGGTGAGCCGTTCGCCGAACAGCGCGAACGCGGCCAGCAATGACAGCAACAGCGACAGGCGCTGCGCGGCGTCGCTGCGCACGATGCCGGCGTGGCGCACGGAGGCGGCCAGCGCCAGGAAGATCGTCGGCAGCAGCACGCCCAGCGCGGCCAGCGCCAGCCACGGCGCGCCCGGCGCGCGCAGCGTGGCCAGCGACGGCTGCAGCAGCCAGGCGGTGAGCGCGCCGGTGGCCACGTAGTTCCAGGCGATCGCCTGGCCCACGTCGACGTCGAAGCGCCGCGCCAGCTTCAGCAGCACCGACACCAGCACGCTGCACGCCACGCTGAGCAGTACGTAGATCATCCCTCACTCCGGCCGCGGCAAACCGCCATTGTGCCGCAGCGTGACCGTCGCTCAGAAGGCGTCCAGCGGAATCTTCAGGTAGCGCACGCCGTTGTCCTCGGCCGGCGGCAGCTGCCCCGCGCGCATGTTCACCTGCACCGCCGGCAGCAGCAGCGCGGGCACCGCCAGCGTGGCGTCGCGCGCGCGGCGCAGGGCGACGAACTCGGCCTCGCCGATGCCGTCGTGCACGTGGACGTTGCCGGTGCGCTCGGCCGCCACCGTGGTCTGGTGCGCGAACGTCTCGCGGCCGGGTGCCTTGTAGTCGTGGCACAGGAAGATCCGCGTGCGGTCCGGCAGCGCGAAGATGCGCCGGATCGAGCGGTACAGCGTCGCCGCGTCGCCGCCGGGAAAGTCGCAGCGCGCGGTGCCGTAGTCGGGCATGAACAGGGTGTCGCCGACGAACGCCGCGTCGCCGATCACGTGCGTCATGCACGCGGGCGTGTGGCCCGGCGTGTGCAGCGCGGTGGCCTCGATGCCGCCGAGCAGGTAGCGCTCGCCGTCGGCGAACAGGTGGTCGAACTGGCTGCCGTCGCGGGCGAAGCCGGCGCCGGCGTTGAACAGCTCGCCGAAGGTCGCCTGCACCGCGCGCACGTGTTCGCCGATGCCGATCCGGCCGCCCAGCTGCGCCTGCACGTATGGCGCCGCCGACAGGTGGTCGGCGTGCACGTGGGTCTCGATGATCCAGTCGACCGCCAGCGCCTGCGCCTGCACGAACGCCACCAGCGCGTCGATCGACGCGTGGCCGCTGCGCCCGGACGCCGCGTCGTAGTCGAGCACCGCGTCGATCACCGCGGCGCGCCGCGTGGCCGGGTCCGCCACCACGTAGCTGAAGGTGTGGCTGGCGGCGTGGAAGAACGCCGTCACGTCGGGCTGTGGCATGGGAGTTCCCCCGCTGGTTGATCGGAGCGCGGCCGCGCGGCTCACGCCCGCGACTTGCGCGCGCGCGGCTTTTCCGCGGGCGCGCAATAGATGCCATACAGCGCGTCGATGATCCGTTCGGCCGGCCCGGGCGCGAGCGCGTACCAGATGGTCTGCGATTCGCGCCGCGTGGTCACCAGGCCCTCCTCGCGCAGCCTGGCCAGGTGCTGCGACAGCGCGGACTGGGCCAGGTCGGGCAGCTGCTCGTTGATCTGCCCCACCGACATTTCATGGTCGACCAGCAGGCACAGCACGCGCAGGCGCTGGGCATTGCCGAGCGCCTTGAGCAGGCGCGACGCGTCGTCGGCGCAGGCGCGCATGGCGCCCAGGTCCGCTTGGGTCGGTAATGGCATGGCTGCGCCTCCGGATGGGTTCGGTCCGCGGGATGTGGGGCTTGACTTTAGCACGTCTATCTAAATAAGCTACATCTAATGTAGATGTTTCATTCGCGGATGTTGACTCTGGTCAAGCCGCCGCGACGCACCAGCGCCTACCGTGGCAACTGGCTTCAGCCGAAATGGGCTGTCCCGTTTCCACACACCCGAAGAGGAGTGTCGAGCCATGGCAAACATCATCATCCTTGGAGCAGGCCTGGGCGGCATGTCGGCGGCCTACGAGATCCGCGACACCGTGGGCGGCGAGCACGCGATCACCGTGATCGGCGAAGGGCCGCAGTTCAATTTCACCCCTTCCAACCCCTGGGTGGCGGTGGGCTGGCGCAAGCAGGACGAGATCCGGGTGGACGTCGCCCAGCCGCTGGCCCGGCGCGACATCCGCTTCATCGACGCCAGCGCCAGCAAGGTGCACCCGGCCGACAACCAGGTCGAGCTGGCCGACGGGCGCCGTGTCGACTACGACTACCTGGTGATCACCACCGGGCCGCGCCTGGCGTTCGAACGGGTGCCCGGCAGCGGGCCGGACGGGTTCACGCAGTCGATCTGCACCGGCCCGCACGCGCATCGCGCCTGGCTGGCCTACCAGGAGTTCCTCAAGCACCCGGGGCCGATCGTGATCGGCGCGGCGCAGGGCGCCAGCTGCTTCGGCCCCGCCTACGAGTTCGCCATGATCGTGGACACCGACCTGCGCCGGCGCAAGCTGCGCGACCGCGTGCCGATGACCTACGTCAGCGCCGAACCGTACATCGGCCACATGGGCCTGGGCGGCATCGGCGATTCCAAGGGGCTGCTCGAATCGGAGCTGCGCCAGCGCCACATCAAGTGGATCACCAATGCGCGGGTGACCTCGGTCGAATCCGGCAAGATGCATGTCGAGCAGCTGGACGAACGCGGCCAGCTGCAGCAGCAGCACGAGTTGCCGTTTGCCTTCTCGATGCTGCTGCCCTCGTTTGCCGGCGTCGACGCGGTGAAGGAGGTCGAGGGCCTGGTCAACCCGGGCGGCTTCGTGCTGATCGACGAGTTCCAGCGCAACCCGACCTACCCCAACGTCTACGCCGCCGGCGTGTGCGTGGCCATCCCGCCGGTCGAGGTCACCCCGGTACCCACCGGCGCGCCGAAGACCGGGCTGATGATCGAGTCGATGGTCACCGCCATCGCGCACAACCTGCGCGAGGCGATCGCCGGCCGGCCGCTGCATGCGCGCGCCACCTGGAACGCGATGTGCCTGGCCGACATGGGCGACCGCGGCTTCGCCTTCATCGCCCTGCCGCAGATTCCGCCGCGCAACGTGACCAAGGCGATGACCGGCAAGTGGGTGCACCTGGCCAAGGTCGCCTACGAGAAGTACTTCCTGCGCAAGATGCGCAAGGGCCAGGCCGACCCGGGTTACGAAAAAATGATCATGGAGGCGTTCGGCATCGAGCGCCTGAAACCGGATGTCAAGACGGACTGAGCCGCCCGCAGGCAGCGCCGCCGCGCTGCGCCACCCACCATCCATCCATTGCAGGAGAACAACATGACCATCGAAAACGCGATACGGGCCTTTGCCGGCGCGGTGATCCTGATCAGCCTGGGCCTGGCCCATTTCGTGTCGCCCGGCTGGCTGTGGCTGACCGCCTTCGTCGGATTCAACCTGTTCCAGTCCGCCTTCAGCGGCTTCTGCCCGCTGGCCATGATCCTGCGCAAGCTGGGCCTGAAGCCGGCCTGCGCGGTCAAGTCGTGAACGCGCCGAGCGCGAGTGAGGCCAACATGGACATGTACTACACCGTGGCATCGACCAAGTCCTTCGAGGAAGCGGCCAGCGATCTCGACGCCGCGGTCAGGCGCCACCAGTTCGGCGTGCTGCACGTGCACGACCTGGGCGCCACCTTGCGCAGCAAGGGCTTTGCGTTCGCCGGGCAGTGCAAGGTATTCGAGGTGTGCAGCCCGCGCCACGCCGCCAGCGTGCTGGCCACCGACCTGCGCCTGAACATGGCGCTGCCCTGCCGCATCTCGGTGTACACCGAGAACGGCGGCACGCGCATCGGCATGATCAAGCCGGTGCCGATGCTCGGCATGCTGTCGCAGGATGCTTCGCTGGCCGCGATCGCGCAGGAGGTCGAGCGCGCGACCATGCAGATGATCGACGAGGCCGCATGAGCATGCACCGTCACCGCCTGCTGCCCGCCGCGCTGCTCGCGCTGGGCCTGCTCGCCGGCTGCGGCGGCAAGCCGGACGCCGGCGATGCCGCGGCGACACCGCCGGCGCTGGCGGCGCTCGTCGTGCACGCCGAGGACGCGCCGCGGCAGCAGCTCTGGGACGGCGTGGTCGAGGCCGTGCAGCAGGTGACGATCACCGCGCAGACCAATGCGCGCGTGCGCGAACTGCCGCACGACGTCAACGACGTGGTGGCCAAGGGCGACGTGCTGGTGCGCTTCAGCGACGTGGAGCAGCAATCCGCGCGCCAGGCCGCGCAGGCGCAGCTGGCCTCGGCCGAGGCGACCTACAAGGATGCGCAGGCTGCTTTCCAGCGCATCGCGGCGGTCTACGCGAAAGGCTACGTGTCCGCCGCGCAGATGGACCAGCAGCGCGCCGCGCGCGATGCGGCCCGGGCGGCGCGCGATGCCGCGCGCGCCCAGCTGGCGAACGTCGGCCAGCAGCTGGACTACACCGTGCTGCGCGCGCCGTTCGCCGGCATCATCACGCGCCGCTTCGTGCACGTGGGCGAGGCGGTGCAGGCCGGGCCGCCGTCGCCGCAGCCGCTGATCCAGCTGCAGGCGCTGGACCAGCTGCGGGTCAACGTGCAGGTGCCGCAGAGCGCGGTCGAGGCGATCCGCCAGTTCCACTCGGCGCAGGTGCTGAGCGGCGACCGGCGCATCGCGGCCACTGCGGTCGAGGTGTTTCCCTACGCCGACCCGCAGACCCACACCTTCAACGTGCGCCTGCCGCTGCCGGCGGACAGCGATGGCCTGTATCCGGGCATGACGGTGAAGGTGGCGTTCGCCACCGGCGCGGCGAAGCGCCTGCTGCTGCCCGCCTCGGCGCTGGTGCGGCGCGGCGAGCTGGTCGGCGTCTACGTGATCGACGCGCACGGGGTGAGCCTGCGCCAGCTGCGCCTCGGCGCGCACGAGGGCGAACAGGTCGAGATCCTGGCCGGGCTCGACGACGGCGAGCGCGTGGCCCGCGACCCGCAGGCGGCGCGTGCCTGGCTGGTCGCGCGGCACGGCGCCGGCCAGCCTTCCAGCGGCGCCTCCGCCCATGACTGAGCCGGCCCGACTGGGAATCTCCGGACGCATCGCGCGCGCGTTCCAGGCCTCGCAGATCACGCCCCTGCTGGCGCTGGCCGGGCTGCTGCTGGGCATCGCCGCGACGATCATCACGCCGAAGGAGGAAGACCCGCAGATCGAAGTGACCATGGCCAACGTGCTGGTGCCGTATCCCGGCGCCAGCGTGCAGAGCGTCGAGAACCTGGTGAGTTTTCCGCTGGAGCAGAAGGTCGGCGAGATCAAGGGCGTCAAGCACGTCTACTCGATGAGCCGCGCCGGCATGGCGGTGGTGACGGTGGAGTTCGACGTCGGCGTGCCGCGCCAGCAGGCGCTGGTGGACCTGTACAACAAGCTGTACTCCAACGCCGACTGGGTGCCGCCGGGGCTCGGCGTCGGCCAGCCGCTGGTGAAGCCGTACGGCATCGACGACGTGCCGATGATGGCGGTGACCCTGTGGTCCGACCGCCCGGAGGCCACGCCCGAGCAGCTGGCCAAGGTGGCGCACACGCTGGAGACCGAGCTCAAGCGCGTGCCCGGCACGCGCGACGTCTACACCATCGGCGCGCCGGAGCGCGCGGTGATGGTCGAGCTGGATCCGGCGAAGCTGGCCACCCATCAGCTCGGCGTCGCCGATCTGGTGCGCACGCTGAAGGCGGCCAACGTGGCAGTCGACGCCGGCAGCGAGATCGGCGGCAACCGCGACCTGCCGGTCAAGGCCGGCAGCTTGCTGATGAATGCGGACGAGGTGGCGCAGCTGGTGATCGGGCTGAGCGACGGCCGTCCGCTGTACCTGTCCGACGTGGCCCGCGTGGAAGCGGGCAGCAACCACGTGACGCGGCTGGCCTCGTTCGGCACGCCGCCGGGCCGGGCCGGGCCGCTGGCCGGGCTGGCGCCGGCGGTGACCCTGGCGATCGCCAAGAAGGCCGGCAGCAATGCCCACACCATCGCCGGCGCCGTCCGCGAGCGGCTGGACGCCTTGCGCGGGGTGGACATCCCCGCCGGCGTGCACGCCACGGTGACCCGCGACTACGGCCAGACCGCCAACGACAAGGCCGACGAACTGATGCTGCACCTGGGCCTGGCCGCGCTGGCGGTGGTGCTGCTGGTGCTGCTGGCGCTGGGCTGGCGCGAGGCGGTGGTGGTCGGCACCGCCGTGGTGGTGACGCTGGCGGTGACCCTGTTCGCCTCGTGGGCGATCGGCTTCACCATCAACCGCGTCTCGCTGTTCGCGCTGATCTTCTCGATCGGCATCCTGGTCGACGACGCGATCGTGGTGGTGGAGAACATCCACCGGCACATGGCGCGCGGCGACAAGAGCCTGCTGCAGGCCATTCCCGCCGCGGTGGACGAGGTGGGCGGGCCGACCATCCTGGCCACCTTCACGGTGATCGCCGCGCTGCTGCCGATGGCCTTCGTCGGCGGGCTGATGGGGCCGTACATGCGGCCGATCCCGATCAACGCCTCGGTCGGCATGCTGATCTCGCTGGCGGTGGCCTTCGTGGTCACGCCCTGGCTGGCCTACCAGCTGCTGCGCCGCCACGCGCCGGCGGCCGGCGCGGCGGAGCACTCGCGCATCGACGGCTTCCTGCAGCACCTGTTCACCCGCGTGATGCGCCCGTTCCTCGGCCACCCGAAGGCGGCGCGCAACCGGCGCCGGCTGTTCCTCGGCATGAGCGTGCTGGTGCTGCTGGCGGCCGGCCTGGCCGGGGTCAAGCTGGTGGTGCTGAAGATGCTGCCGTTCGACAACAAGTCCGAGTTCCAGGTGGTGCTGAACTTGCCCGAGGGCTCGACCCTGGAGCAGACCCAGCGCGTGCTGGTCGAGCTCGGCCGCGTGCTGGACGGCGTGCCGGAGGTGAAGGACTACCAGCTCTACGCCGGCACCTCGGCGCCGATGAACTTCAACGGCCTGGTGCGCCAGTACTACCTGCGCAACCAGCCGTACCAGGGCGACATCCAGGTCAACCTGGTCGACAAGGGCGAGCGCCAGCGGCAAAGCCACCAGGTCGCGCTGGCGGTGCGCCCGGCGCTGGCGGCGGTGGCGCAGCGCTTCCACGCCCGCCTGGTGGTGGCCGAGGTGCCGCCCGGGCCGCCGGTGATGGCGCCGATCGTGGCCGAGATCTACGGGCCGGACTACCACGACCAGCGTGGGGTCGCGCTGGCACTGGCGCAGCTGTTCGAGCGCACGCCGGGCATCGTCGACGTCAACCTGAGCACGGAGAACCCGCAGGCGACGCGCCAGCTGGTCGAGATCGACCGCGCGCGCGCGGCCGCGCTGGGCATCAGCCAGGCCGACATCGTCGACGCGCTGCGCGCCGGCCTGGGCGGCATGCCGGCCAGCTACGTGGCGGACGAGAACGCCAAGTACGCGGTGCCGATCGTGCTGCGGCTGCCGTCGGCCGCGCTGGGTTCGCTGGACAGCGTGCTCACGCTGCGCGTGCGCTCCGCTGCCGGCCAGCTGGTGCCGATCTCCGAGGTGGTGAAGGTGGTCACCCGGCCGTGGGCCGACGCGGTCTACCACAAGGACCTGCTGCCCTACGCCTTCGTCACCGGCGACGACGCCGGCAGCGAGGACAGCCCGGTCTACGGCATGTTCCGGCTGGTCGGCAAGATCGGCCAGACGCGCCTGGACGGCCGCCAGCTCGCACAGGAGTTCACCGCGGCGCCGGTCGAGGCCAGCGGCTACTCGGTGCGCTGGAGCGGCGAGTGGGAGATCACCCTGGAGACGTTCCGCGACATGGGCATCGCCTACTCGATGGGCCTGCTGCTGATCTACCTGCTGGTGGTCGGGCAGTTCCGCAGCTACCTGGTGCCGCTGATCATCATGGCGCCGATCCCGCTGACCGTGATCGGCGTGATGCCGGGCCACTGGCTGTTCGGCGCGCAGTTCACCGCCACCTCGATGATCGGCATGATCGCGCTGGCCGGCATCATCGTGCGCAACTCGATCCTGCTGGTGGACTTCATCAACCATTCGCTGGCGGCGGGGCTGAGCCTGGAAGCGGCGGTGGTCGAGGCCGGCGCGGTGCGCGCCAAGCCGATCATCCTCACCGCACTGGCGGCGATGCTCGGCGCGTTCTTCATCCTGGGCGATCCGATCTTCCAGGGCCTGGCGGTGTCGCTGGTGTTCGGCGTGCTGGTCTCCACCGTGCTGACCCTGCTGGTGATTCCGCTGCTGTATTACGGGTGGCTGGCCCGCGACGGCGGCCGCCACCTGCCCGGCCGCGGCGCGGCCTGAGCGGCGCGCGCCGGCGCGGCTGCGCGAAGGTCAGGCCTGCGCCGGCGCGTCCCGCTCCGTCGCCAGGCGCCGGGCGACGCGGGCGAAGCTCGCGGCGGTTTCGGCATTCGCCGGCGCGAAGAAGAACGCGGTGGCGCGGTCGACGTGGTCGCCGTCGCGGATCGGCAGGCGCATCGAGTGGATGCTGAGGTCGCCGAACTCGGGATGGAAGAACGGCACCGTGATCGCGCTCAGCGGCGCGGTATGGCAGCGCTGCCACAGCGCGACGAACTCCGCGCTGGCCGCGTTCAGCGCCTCGATCAGCTGGTGGAAGCGCGGGTCTTCCGGGTGCGCCGCCTGGTTCATGCGGAACATGCCGAGCAGGTTCAGCGCGCCGTTCTCGAAATCCGGGTACAGCCGCCGCCGCGCCGGGTTCATGAACGCGTTCCACAGGTGGTTGTCGGCGAACGGCCCGCCGAACTCGCCGAAGTCGTACAGGCATTCGGCCATGCGGTTCCACGCCAGCACGTTGAACACCGTGTCCAGCACGAAGGCCGGCGCCTGGTACAGGTCCAGCACCTCGCGCATCACCGGCGGCAGGGTGAAATGGTGCTCCGGCACGTCGGTGCGGGTCAGCCCCATCAGCGCGAACAGGTAGGCCTCGTCGGTCGGCGACAGCGCCAACGCACGCGCGATCCGCGTCAGCGCCGCGGCCGACACGTTGATCGCGCGGCCCTGTTCCAGCCACGTGTACCAGGTGACGCCGACCTCGGCGAGTACCGCCACCTCCTCGCGGCGCAATCCCGGCGTCAACCGGCGCGGCCCGCGCGGCAGGCCGGCCGCCTCGGGTGCGAGCGCGGCGCGGCGCGCGCGCAGAAAAGCCTTCAGCTCGGTGCGTTGCATGGAAGTGCGCATGGGCATGCCCGGGTGGTAGTGGGAGTACCAGCAGTGGGGACTGCCTTCCCATGCTAGCGGCGGCGACCTAACGTCGCTTGTCCCCCAAGTCATGCGTCCGCGCGTGACCGTGACGCCGGCGCGGCGCCGATGCCGGTCCGCGGCGTACCCCGGCCGCCACGCCCCCGTACCGCAACCGCCTGTCACGGCGCGCCGCGCGCGGACGTCCTTGTGTCCATCCATGCAGGAGATCGACATGTCGTTACTCCCGGCCCCCACCCCCGTGCACGCCTCGCGCGGCGATGCGCTCACCGACTTCGTGGCGCATGCCCAGCTGATGCTGGATCCGGCTACCCCGGAATCGGTGCGCCGCGACGCCGAACCGCGCCTGCTGGCGCAACTGCCGACCCTGCAGGCGCTGGGCGTGTTCGAACTGTTCATCATCCGCGACCCCGCACTGCGCGCGCTGGTGCACGACGAACTGCAGGCCCAGCGGACATGCGCCGCCTGACAGCTTGCCGAAGCAAATGCCAACCAGCATATATTTGCCTTGACAAATATACTTTTGGCAATAGAATGCGCGGCCATGAACACCGAATCGCTCGCCTTCGCCACCCCCCGGGAAAGCCTCGGCGTGCTGCTCGGCCTGGTGCGTGCGGAGATCGTGCGCGCGATGGAATCGGAGCTGGCGGCCAAGGGCCTGAGCCTGAGTTTCACCCAGTTCCTGATCCTCAAGCGGCTGGCCCGGCTCGGCCCGATGTCGGCCAGCGAGCTGGCCCGTTCGGTGGAGCTGGACGGCGGCGCGATGACCCGCCAGCTCGACCAGCTCGAACGCAAGGGCTACCTGCGCCGCTGCCGGCATGAGCTGGATCGCCGCGCGCTGCGGATCGAGCTGACCGACGCCGGCAACGCGCTGTGGCAGGAGCTGACCGACTGCAACGACCGCGTGCTCAGCGCAGCCCAGCGCTCGCTGGACGAGGCCGAACAGGCCCGGCTGCACGACTACCTGGAACGCGTGCTGCACGCGCTTCGCGACAAGCACTGACCCTTTCCACCCTGGAACTTTCCATGCGTCTGCATCGACTTGCGGCTGCGGCCGCCCTGACCCTCGCGCTGGCCGCCTGCGCCAGCAGCGGCGGCCTGCATCCGGACGGCACGCCGATCGATCCGGCCACGCTGAAGACCGAACGCAGCCTGGCCCACCTGTCCGCGGCCGCGTGGCCGGCCACCGACTGGTGGAGCGGGCTGGGCGACCCGCAACTCGACGCGCTGATTGCCGAAGCGCTGCGCGACAACCCCGGCCTCGACGTCGCCGATGCGCGCGCCCGCGCGGCGCAGGCCGCGGCGGGCATCGCCGATGCCGCGCGCGGCCCCAGCGTGAACGGCGCCGCCGCGATCGCCGGTGCCCGGCCGCCGGCCGCGCTGCTCGGCGACAAGGCGCATTTCGCGCTGGCCAAGTACGGCTACGCCAGCTTCCAGTGGGACCTCGACCCGTGGGGCGGCAAGCGCGCCGCGTGGGAAGCGGCGGTGGGCCAGGCGCGCGCCGCCGAGGTCGATGCCCGCGCCGCACGCATCGAACTCTCGGGCAACGTGGCCCGCGCCTACGCGCAGCTCGGCTACGCGTTCACCCAGCAGGACCTGGCCGCCGGCGAACTGCAGCGCGCGCGGCAGTCGCGCGAGCTGACCCGCCAGCGCGTTGCCGCCGGCATCGACAACCGGATCGCGCTGAAGCAGGCCGACGCCGAAGTGGCCAGCGCCGGGCAGCAGGCGGCGCTGGCCGGTCGCGCGGTCGACGCCGCACGCTCGTCGTTGTCGGTGCTGCTCGGCAAAGGCCCGGACCGCGGGTTGCAGATCGAGCGGCCGCGGTTGCTGTCGCCGGCAGCGCTGGCGGTGCCGCCCGATCTGCCGCTGGAGCTGGTCGGCCATCGCGCCGACCTGGTCGCCGCGCGCTGGCGCGTCGAGGCCGCCGGCAAGGAGATCAAGGCGGCCAGGAGCGCCTTCCTGCCGGACATCAGCATCGGCGCGATGGCCGGCGTGGTCAGCATGGGCGGCGCCAACCCGCTCAGCCTGGCCGGGCGGTTCTACCAGTTCGGGCCGTCGCTCAGCCTGCCGATCTTCGACGGCGGCCGCCTGCGCGCGAGCCTCGCCGGCCAGGATGCGCAATACGACCTCGCCGTGGCGCAGTACAACCAGACCCTGGTCGGCGCGCTCGACCAGGTGGCCGACGAGCTGTCCGCGCTCCGGTCGCTGCAGACGCAGATCGCCGAGCAGCAACGCGCGCAGGACGCCGCGCAACAGGCCTGGGATCTGACCGAACAACGCTACAAGGCCGGCATCGGCAGCTACCTGGAAGCGCTCAGCGTGCGCCAGCAATTGCTCGCCGCCGAACGCGGCACCGCCGCGCTCGAGGCGCAGCAGGTCGATCTCTCGGTGCAGCTGATCCAGGCCCTCGGCGGCGGCTTCCAGCCGCAGGCCGATGCCCCGTCCCCCACCCCGTCGCATTCCTGAGGCAGCCCCATGTCCAGCCAGACCATTCCCGATTCGAACGGCGCCGCGGCCGCCGGCACGCCGGCCGCCCCCGCGGCGAAGAAGAACCCGCGCGGCCTGCTGCTGCGCCTGCTCGGCCTGGCGGTGCTGCTCGCCGCCGTCGGCTGGACGGCGTGGTACTTCCTCGACGGCCGCTGGTACGAGGGCACCGACGACGCCTACGTCAACGGCAACGTGGTGCAGATCACCCCGCAGGTGCCCGGCACCGTGGTCAGCATCGGCGCCGACGACGGCGACCTGGTGCACGCCGGCGACGTGCTGGTGCGACTCGACCCCAGCGACGCCGACGTGGCGCTGGCCGAGGCCAAGGCCAACCTCGCCGCCACCGTGCGCAAGGTGCGCGGGCTGTACTCCAGCGTCAGCGGCCAGCAGGCGATCGTGGCCGCGCGGCAGACCGCGGTGGCCAAGGCCAAGGCCGACGTCGACCGCCGCACCGGCCTGGCGAAGTCCGGCGCGATCTCCGCCGAGGAGCTGTCGCACGCCCGCGACGAACTGACCGCCGCGCAGAGCGCGCTGGTCACCGCCCAGCAGCAGTACCAGACCAGCAAGGTGCTGGTGGACGACACCGTGGTCGCCTCGCACCCGGACGTGCAGGCCGCCGCCGCGCGCCTGCGCGCTGCCTTCCTCGACGACGAGCGCGCCACCCTGGTCGCGCCGGTGGACGGCTACGTGGCCAAGCGCTCGGTGCAGGTCGGCCAGCGCGTGCAGCCGGGCGCCGCGCTGATGGCGGTGGTGCCGCTGCGCCAGGTGTGGGTGGACGCGAACTTCAAGGAGACCCAGCTCACCGACATGCGCATCGGCCAGCCGGTAACGATCGAGTCCGACGTCTACGGCGGCAAGGTGACCTACAAGGGCAAGGTGCAGAGCCTGGGCGTAGGCACCGGCAGCGCGTTCTCGCTGCTGCCGGCGCAGAACGCCACCGGCAACTGGATCAAGATCGTGCAGCGCATCCCGGTGCGCATCGTGTTCGACGACCCCGCCCAATTGGACAAACATCCGCTGCGCATCGGCATGTCGCTGAACGTGGACGTGAGCCTGCACGACCAGCACGGCCCGATGCTGTCGCAACAGTCGCCGACCAAACCCGCCTTCAGCACCGACGTCTACCGGCAGCAGCTGGCCAGCGCGGACGCGACGATCGCGCAGATCGTCCACGCCAACATGGCCCGCGGCAAATAGCACCCCTGTAGGAGCCCGCTCGCGGGCGATGCTTTTTCCGAACTCTCAAAGCAACAGCATCGCCCGCGAGCGGGCTCCTACCTATTCCAGACTAGACGATCGGTACCGATGACCACCGAATTCCGCCCGCCCAACCTGGCCCTGAGCACGGTCGGCCTGTCGCTGGCCACGTTCATGCAGGTGCTGGACACCACCATCGCCAACGTGTCGCTGCCGACCATCGCCGGCAACCTCGGCGTGAGCAGCAACCAGAGCACCTGGGTGATCACCTCGTTCGCGGTGAGCATGGCGATCGCGCTGCCGCTGACCGGCTTCCTCAGCCGTCGCTTCGGCGAGGTGCGGCTGTTCACCGCCTGCACGCTGCTGTTCGCGCTGACCTCGTTCCTGTGCGGCGTGTCGCAGAGCATGGGCATGCTGATCCTGTTCCGCGCGCTGCAGGGGGCGGTGGCCGGGCCGATGTACCCGATCACGCAGAGCCTGCTGATCGGCATCTACCCGCCGGCCAAGCGCGGCATGGCGCTGGCGCTGCTGGCGATGGTGACGGTGGTGGCGCCGATCGCCGGGCCGATCCTCGGCGGCTGGATCACCGACAACTATTCGTGGCCGTGGATCTTCTTCATCAACGTGCCGATCGGCATCTTCGCCAGCATGGTGGTGGCCAACCAGCTGCGCGCGAAAGTGGAGCGGACCGAGCGACCGAAGATCGACTACGTCGGCCTGGTCAGCCTGATCGTCGGCGTGGGCGCGCTGCAGATCGTGCTGGACAAGGGCAACGACGAGGACTGGTTCAACTCCACCTTCATCATCGTCACCAGCATCGTCGCGGCGATCGGCATCGCGGTGTTCCTGATCTGGGAGCTGACCGACAAGGACCCGATCGTCGACCTCAAGCTGTTCCGCCACCGCAATTTCACCGTGGGCACGATCGCGCTGATCCTCGGCTATGCGGCGTTCTTCGCCATCGCGCTGATGGTGCCGCTGTGGCTGCAGCGCAACCTCGGCTACACCGCGATCTGGGCCGGCTACGCCAGCGCGCCGCTGGGCATCATCCCGGTGCTGCTGACCTTCGTGGTGGGCAAGTACGGGCCGCGCATGGACCTGCGCCTGCTGGCCGCGGCGGCGTTCGTGGTGATGGGCCTGACCTGCTTCATGCGCGCTGACTTCTTCATCGGCATCGACTTCTACCACGTGGCGATGGTGCAGCTGTGGCAGGGTCTGGGCGTGGCGCTGTTCTTCATGCCGGTGCTGACCATTTTGCTGTCGGACCTGCAGCAGAACGAGATCGCCTCCGGCTCCGGCCTGGCCACCTTCCTGCGCACGCTGGGCGGCAGCTTTTCCGCCTCGATCACCACCTTGCTGTGGGAGCGCCGCGCAGTGACCCACCATGAGCAGCTGACCGAGCACATCACCGCCTACAGCCCGACCGCGCAGGCCGCGATGCAGCAGATCGGCCAGGGCGATCGGCAAGCCGCCGCCGGCACGCTCAACGACATCATCACCCAGCAGGCCTACCAGATCTCGTTCAACGAGGTGTTCCACGCACTGGGCTGGATCTTCCTGGCGCTGGTGCTGGTGATCTGGCTGGCCAGGCCGCCGTTCGCGCCGAAGGCACGCGGCGTCTCCGGCGGCCACTGAAGCCGCCGGCACGCATTGGCATCGACGAACGGCTCCGCACGGAGCCGTCCGCCGCGATCTCAGAGATCGAACGCGACGCCGACCAGCGCCATCGTCTCGCCGGTGTTCGGGCGGTGCAGCCCGCCATTGGAGACGTGCCGCAGCGCCACGCTGAAATGCTTCGCCTGCCAGCCCAGCGTGCTGACGAACTGGTAGTGGCTGGAGAGTGCGTGGGTGGCGTGGTTGGTGACGGCGAGCTGCTCGCTGAAGAACAGCGGCTGATACCAGTCGCCGGCCTCGCCGAAGTGGAAGCGCGCGCCGGCGGCCAGCAACGCCACCGAGTCGCGATTGGTGTAGCGGCTGTCGTCGGTCGCCACGTGGCGACCGTCGATCCAGCCGAGCGAGAGATCCGGCGACCAGCTGAAGCGGGTCCGGCCCAGCGGCTGCGGCGCGAACACGGCCTCGACGAAGGCGGTGTTCGCGCCGTGGCTGTTCGAATAGCTGCGCCCGGCCTGGACCTCGAAGCGGGCGGCGGCGGCGGGCAGGGTGGCGGCAAGCAGCGCTACGGCGACGACGCTGCGAAACAGAAGACGTGGGGACATCGATGACCTCGGGGAAGGCAATGATTTATTGCACTGCATAGTTTACTAAACCACCCCCCGTTGGAGCTGCTTGCTTTGGTTCCGATTCGGCAACGGATTGTTGCCCGCGCGATGTAAAAACCCCGGCACGATGGCCGGGGTTCGGGTGCCGCCCGCGCTGGAGAAAAACTACTTGCCGACCACCGGCTGCAGGGTCGGGCTGTCCAGGTCCAGCGCGGTCGATTCCAGCAGCGTGGCCTGCGGATGTACCTGGCGGATCGCCGCGGCGAATTGCGCCGCGTCGCCGACCACCACCACCGTGGCGGCGCCGCGGTCCAGGTGCTTTTTCGCGTACTTCTCGACCTGCTTCGGCGTCACCGCCTGCACCTTGGCGATATAGCGGCCGATCTCGTCCAGCGGCACGCCGTAGACAGCCAGTTCGCCGACCTGGTCGGCCAGTCCGGCGGTGGTCTCCAGGCTGCGGCCGTAGCCGCCGATCAGGGTGGCCTTGCGCGCGGCCAGCTCGGCATCGCCGACGCGGCTGTCGCCCAGGCGCTTGAACTCGCCCAGCATCAGCTCGACCACCGGCGCCGCCGACGGATTCTTGGTCTGCGCCGAGGCCAGCCACAGGCCGGCATCGTGCAGCGGCTGCAGGCGGCTGAAAGCGCCGTAGGACAGGCCACGCTTGATGCGGATCTCCTCGTTCAGGCGCGCCGAGTACGAGCCGCCGAGCACCGCGTTGGCGACCGTGCCCACGTAGTAGCCGTCGTCGCTGCGCGACGGCGCCGCATGCGCCGCGACCACGCCGGCCTGGCCGGCGCCACGCTGGTCGATCAGCAGCACCGCCGGCACGCGGCTGGCGGCCTTGCCCGGCGGTCGCGCCGGCAGCGGCGTGGCCGGCCTGGCCCAGTCGCCGAAGCTGGCCTGCGCCAGCTGCTGCGCCTGGGCCGCAGTGACGTCGCCAGCGAGAATCAGGATCGCGTTGTCCGGCCGGTACAGCGCCGCGTGCAGCCGCTGCACGTCGGCACGGCCGATCCGCGCGAGCGAGGCCGGCGTGCCGCCGCGCGAATGGCCGTACGCGCCCGCGCCGAACACGCCGCGGCTGGCCGCCAGCGAGGCCAGCGCGGTGGGCCGGCTCAGCAGCAGGCGCAGCTCGTCGATCGCCTGCGCCTGCGCCCGCTTCAGTTCGGCGGCGCTGAAGTCCGGCTGGCGCACCACCTCGGCCAGCAGACCCAGCGCCTGCGGCAGTTTCGGCGTGGTCACGGTGATGCCGACCGCGCTTTCGTCCCAGCCGGCGGCGGCCTCCAGCGAACCGCCCAGCGCCTCGGCGGCGGCGGCGATCTGCGGCGCAGTCTTGCCGGCCGCGCCCTTGCTCAGCAGGTTCGCGGTGAGGTCGGCCAGACCGGCCAGCGCCAGCGGGTCCATCTCGCCGCCGCTGCGCACGATCAACTGCGCCGTGACCAGCGGCAGGCCGGCGCGACGCACGCTGACCACCTGCAGGCCGTTGGCCAGGGTCTGCGTCGTCGGCGTCGGCACGCTCAGCGCCGGTGCGGGACCCGGCGCGGGCGGGGTGGCGGGAAAAACGGCGGCCGCCACGTTGCCGGCGGCGATCGCGATGGCCGTAAAGACGGCCAGACGGAAGGCATTCTTGCGGCGGTTCATTTCGCGGCTCCCGAAGTCTTCGCGGCCGCGGCAGGCTGCGGCAGGTAGTCGATGGTGACGCTGTGCGCGCCGGTCACATACTTCTGCAGCACCCGGTGCACGTCCTGTTCGGTGACCTTCTGCAACGCGGCCAAGTCGGTGTTGACGTGTTCCGCGCCGCCGTCGATCAGCGCCGCCTGGCCCAGCGCGAAGGCCAGGCCCTGCGCGGTCTGGCGCTGCTTCAGCTCGGCGGTCAGCAGCTGGGTCTTCACCTTGTCCAGCTCGGCGGCGGGGATCGGCTGGGTGGCCAGCCAGATGATCTCCTCGTGCAGCAGCTTCTCCGCCGCGGCCGGCGGGTGGCCGCTGGCGAGGATCGCGTAGGCGGTGAACAGGCCCGGGCCGACCCGGCCGTCGGCGTCGGCGCCGGCCTGCTGGGCGACCTGGTGGCGATACACCAGCGACTGGTACAGCCGCGAGGAATCGCCCTGCGCCAGCAGCGCGGCGGCAACCTGCAGCGGGATGCGATCGGCCGTGTCGGACGCCGGCGGCAGCAGCCAGGTGATCGCCACCGCCGGCAGCGGCGCGGTCTCGCTGGTGACGGTGTAGCGCAGGTTCTTCTTGCGCTTCGGTTCTTGCGCGGTGACCTGCGGAATCGGCGCGGCCGGTTTCGGGATCCAGCCGAAGTACTGGTCGACCCAGGCATCGAGCTGCTTCGGGTCGAAGTCGCCGGCGACGATCAGGGTGGCGTTGTCCGGCCGGTAGAACGTCTGGTGGAACGCGATCACGTCCGGCAGCGTGGCCGCGTCGAGGTCCTCGATGCTGCCGATGGTGGGGCGCTTGTACGGATGCACCGTGTACGACTTCGGGTCGATCGCGTTGAACAGCTTGCCGTACGGGTTGGCCAGCACGCTCTGGCGGTATTCCTCCTGCACTACCGCGCGCTCGGACTTGAAGTTCGCCTCGTCCACGTTGAGGTTGGACAGCCGCTCGGCCTCGGCCCACAGCAGGGTCTGCAGGTGGTTGCTCGGCACCACCTCGAAATAGTTGGTGACGTCGTCGCCGGTGGAGGCGTTGTTGGCGCCGCCGACGTCCTCGGTCAGCCGGTCGAACTGCTCGGCGTGCATGTGCTTCGTGCTCTTGAACATCAGGTGCTCGAACAGGTGCGCGAAGCCCGAGCGCCCCTGCGGATCGTCCTTCGAGCCGACGCGGTACCACACCTGCACCGCCACGTTCGGGCTGGCGTGATCCTCCACGCTGATCACCTGCAGGCCGTTCGGCAGCGTGCGCTGGTGGTATGGGATCGGCGGGATGGTCAGCTCGGCGGCGGCCAGCGGCGGCGAAGCCAGCGCGGCCAGCAGGACGAACGGGGCAAGCAAGGTGGCCGTGCGCAGATGCATGGGCGGTCCCTTCGTTGGAAAGGCGTCAACCTTAGCAAGTCCGGCGCGGGCGTACAGCCGGCGGCTGTGACCGCAGGCCAACGTCCTGGTCGGCTGGCTGGTGGGCTACAGGGTTTCGCCTGTCAGCGCGATTCGGAAGTCGCAACCGGCGGCAAGCGCATGGGACGAGCAGATCGGCACGTCGTGACACAAGCATCGGAAGCCGCGTACCCCAGATCCGAGTCTGCCGCAGCGCACATGGCATTCGAATGAGGCTTGCGGCAGGATGTTGCGACTTCAGGGGAGAAGCACATGGAAATTTTGCGAGGGATCGGCGTGCCGACTCGCGGAATCGGAGGCGGCTGGTTCAAGCCGCGTGCGGTAGCTTTTGCCGCGACGCTGGCGCTTGGACTGTCGGGCTGTGGTGGCGGGGGCGGCGGGGGTGATTCGAATATCCGGCCCACACCACCTCCTGCTCCACCGCCGCCCGCAGGTCCGCCGGCGCCCCCCACCAACATTCACGGTAACTACACCGTCACCTTTGACGACGAGATCCGCACATGGACGCAGGCCGTCAGCGGAGACGGGCAATTGGTGAAGGGAGGTGACGGGACGCTGGTCCTCGGCGGAGCCAACACATACAGCGGCGGCACGACGGTGGCCGGCGGCACTCTCGAAGTGGTGCCGGGCGGGAGCCTGGGTAGCGGGAGCGCGCGGGTCGGACAGTACACGTCTTTCTATTATCCGAGCATCGTGCTCAAGGTGGACAGCGGCGTCTCGTTGTCCAACCACATTCTCGTGGGCATGTACGGGGTCCTCGATACTGCCGGCATGCTTGGCGGCTCGGTCGATGTGGCGGTGGAGGGGGACGACTGCAGTCCGACATACGGACCTTGCCCGAATGTCCGGAACCATGACGGTGGAACCATCCGGGCCAGCGATCACGCCGTACAGATGAATTCCATCGGTGACGTGACCAACAGCAATGGGAGCTTGATCGAAGGGGGAAACGCGGCGGTCTGGCTGGCCGCCGGGTCGGTGACCAACGACGGTGACGGGAGCCTCATCCACTCTCCGAACGGGTCAGCAATCGACGTCGAGTATGGGCCAGGCGACATAGTAAATACTGGCGGTGCCGTCATATCGTCGGGCGGCACGGGCATCATCCTGGCCTACGGCGGCTCGGTGACCAATGGTGCAAGCTCCATCATCGAAACCCGGGGCACCACCCCCGGGGGCTGCGTCGGCTCGAGCGGTTGCGCGATCTACGCCGGATCGGACCTGATTTCTGGCGTTACGCTGAGCAACGAGGGAACCATCCTGGGCAACGTCCAGATGGTGGCAACCGCCAACAACAGCACCACGCTGTGGGCCGGGAGCTTGATCCAGGGATATCTCGACATGGGCACCAACCAGGGATCGTTCTTCACGCTGAATGGCGACGCGGGTACGGTGCAGCGGTACAGCGATGCCGTGACCGGAACCACAACCTTCGCGGGCATTCTCACCAAGAAGGGACTCGGCTCCTGGATCGTCGATAGCGACGACCTTGATCATGTCGCCCAAGCCTATGTAGAAGGCGGCACGCTGCAGGTCGGTGATGGCGGGACGACCGGCCAAGTGGGCTCGGCCACGAGCGGCTATTACGCCCCAACCCTGATACAGATTGCTTCGGGCGCTAGATTGGTATTCGACCGAAGTGATGACGTGGTCTATTGGGGGCGCCTTGCCCCCCTCGACTCCGGTGCGGGAGGGTCGGTGGTTCAGATGGGAACGGGCGATCTCAAGTTTCCGGACCTGAGGGATATCGGGGGCCTCGCCCTGGTCGTCGAGCACGGCAGCGTCACCCTGGGGGACGGCTCCTTCCAGGACGATTACGTTCGCCCGGTGAGTGTGACCAACAACGGCACGCTTACGTTAGACAACGATGGCAAGGTTTATCTCGAAAGCGTGATTTCCGGCAGTGGCTCGCTGATCAAACAGGGAGCGGGAATGTTGAGCCTGGATGGGGCCAACTCCTACATCGGGAGCACCACGGTCGGGCAAGGCACGTTGCGCGCCATGGAGATGCTGCCCGGCGACGCGACCGTAAATCCGGGAGCCGTGCTCCAGGGCGCAGCGTACAACGGAACACCCCCTGGATTACCCGGCACCGCTGGCGACCTGTCCAATGGCGGTCGCGTGGAGGTGGGCCGTGGCGATGCCCGAATCGGCGGTAGCTACACCAACACGACAACCGGCACACTGGCGATCAGTCTCGGCAGCAAGCTCGATGTGGCAGGTTCCGCCACGCTCAACGGCGGCACGCTGGAGGTGACTGGAGCCGACAACGGCTATGTCAGCAATACCCACACCAATGTCCTTACGGCAGCTGGCGGCCTCACCGGCACCTTCGACCAGCTGGTCAAGGGCAGCGGCGTGGTGTTCACCGCAACCACCATCAACTACGACGCCAACAACGTGTGGCTGGACACCACCGGCCTCAACGTGACGACGGCGGCCGCGGGCCAGGGAGTGAGCTACACCCCGGCCTCCATGGGCAGCGCGCAGCGCGTGCAAGCTACCTTCGAACAACTGGACAGCAGGATCGCAACCGGCAATCTCGCCGGGGTGTCGGACGACTTCCTGCATGCCGCCGGCCAGTTCCAGCAGGCCCCGAGCCTGCAGGCTGCGCAGGCCTCGCTGCAAAGCCTGTCCGGCCAGTTGCACGCGGCCAGCGCGGCGATGACTTTCCAGGCCATCGATGCATCCAGCCGCGCCTTGTCGGACCGCTTCGACAACCTGCTCGGCAAGGACACCGGCTTCGGCATGTGGACGCACGATCTCAACGTCGGCGGCGACATGGCGCGCGCCGGCTTCGACAGCGTCGGCTTCCAGTTGAACGGCTGGCTGGTCGGCAACGACCGTCAGATCGGTCATTCCGGCGTGGCCGGTTACGCGTTCGGCCAGAGCCGCGGCCTGCAGCGACTGAACCGGAGCTTCGACCACGACGACGGCCGCAGCACCGAGGGCATGCTGTACGCGGGCTGGCTCAGCGGCAACTGGTACACCCAAGGCCGCGTCGGCTTCGGTCATTTCCAGCAGGACGTCAGCCGGCGGATCCTGTTGGGCAACAGTACGCAAGGCGTGCGCACCCAGTACAAAGGCAACTACAGCGCAGCCTACGGCGAGAGCGGGCTGCGCATCGGTCGTGGCGACAGCCATGTCACGCCGTTCGTCAATGTGCAATATGCGCGAATCGGTCGCGACGGCTTCGCCGAGCAGGGCGCCGGCGGCTTTGGCCTGCGCAGCGACGCGCAGACGCTGGATCGCTGGCAGGCCGGGCTGGGCGTGCGTGCGGGCCACCGCTGGAACCTGGACGCTGGCCGCTCGGTGGATTTCAGCGCACGCGCACAGTGGCAGCGCACCGTCGCTTCACATGGCGAGGTTTTCGATGCCAGCTTCGTCGGCCTGCAGCAGTGGCAGCCGGTGACCGGCATCGGCCTGTCCCGCTACGGCGGCCTGTTCGGCGTGGGGCTGGATGCCACGCTGTCGGCGCATACGACGCTGAGGTTCGGCTACGACTACGCGATGGGTCAACGCGACAATGCACAGATGCTGTCGACACGTCTGAATGTGGCTTTCTGAGGCCACCGTCGTTGGCGCAGGGCAAGCCGCGCATTGAGGCAACAGGCCTCGGTGCCGAGGAAACCAGAGCCAAGGCTTGGAAAGGGCGAACAAACCCAGGGGACGGAGGCAGCCGAATCAGAATCACCGCCTCCGTCCCTCTTAGACATTAGACAACAAAGGGGTCAGAGACATTATCCGTCGGAAACAGTTGAGGCTTTAGTGGGCCGGCCTCGCGGTCTCGTTTTCGCAACCCGCTGCAACTCCGCTTCGATGGCAGCCCGAAAGCGGTTGGTGCCGAGGGCGCGCTGCTGTTGCACATAGGTTCGTATCTCTTCCAGCCGATCGCGTCCGATGGCATCTACGAATAACGCACGGTAGGCAGCGCAACGCTGTTCCGTCGTCCTGCCGAGCTGCAGATATTGCTCATGAGGTTGAATCAGCCTGTTTGCCGCGCCTTCCGCATTGTATCGATAGCTTGACCAGGGATACGCATCAGGGACATCTACCATCGCGGCCCGTACCGGATTGAGTTCAATGTTGTATCGGTAGCAGGTCATCAGGTAGCGTTCGCTGTCGACCAGGCAGGCTTTGTAGCGTCCTTCCCAAAGCGTGCCGGTTCGATGGTAGGTCGGCGGGTTCAACTTTGAAGTGCAGCACCCTCAACGTTGAGGTGGCGCAGGTGCGTTAGCCTGCGCAGCTTCACCGCCAAGTGGAACTGCACATGAGCTACACGCACCTGAGCCAGAGCGAACGCTACCAGATTCAGTGGCTGAAGAAGGCAGGTTTCCCGCTTCGGCAGATCGCCCGTGAGATGGGCCGAGCCGACAGCACCATCAGTCGGGAGCTGCGGCGCAATGCGCGCCCGCAAGGCGACTACGAGTCGCGCTCGGCGCACCGGTCGAGCGTTCATCGCCGGCACGCCGCCAGCAGCCTGCCACGCATTGGCGAAGCGACATGGCTGCAGGTGGAGGATCGCCTTCGCGAGGACTGGAGTCCCGACCAGATCGCCGCCCACGGCGAGGTGGCGGTCAGTCGTGAACGCATCTACCAGCACATTGCCAATGATCGCCGGCAAGGCGGCACGTTGTGGCAGCACCTGCGCCGGCGCAAGCGACGACGACGCCATCGCTGCGGAACCCCCAGACAGCGCCAGCGCTTTCACGGTCGCCGCATTGCTGAGCGGCCAGCGGGCATCGAGACACGTTGGCGCGTCGGCGATTGGGAGGGTGACACCATCGTTGGTCAGGGGACCACCCGCCTGGTCACCTTGGCTGACAGAAAGTCCGGCCTCACCCGAATCCGGCGCGTACCCAACGGCGAGGCCAGGACGGTCGCGCGAGCCGTCATCCACGCGCTGCATCCGCTGGCTGCTCGCGTCCACACGATAACGTGGGACAACGGCAGCGAGTTCGCCGAACACGCGCTCATCGACGTCGCGCTGACAGCCAAGAGCTACTTCGCCGATCCGTACTCGTCGTGGCAACGCGGTACCAACGAGAACGGCAACGGCCTCCTTCGGCAGTACTTTCCCAAAGGCTGCGATTTGGCCGCCTTCGACGACGCCTTCATCCAGCACGTCGAAGACAAACTCAACAGCAGACCGCGGAAGCGGCTAGGCTATCGCACTCCGCAAGAAGTGTTCGAGCGGTCGTTCAAACGCGCTGCACTTCGGAGTTGAATCCGCCGTGGGCGACTGGGAGGGCGACACCATGGTTGGGCGGGGCACGACGCGACTGGTGACGCTGGTTGATCGCAAGTCGGGCTTCACGCGCATTCGGCGTGTGGCCAATGGCGAGGCCGACACGGTCATGCGCGCGGTGGTGGCCGTGCTGGCGCCGATTGCCGCGCGTGTCCACACCCTCACGTGGGACAACGGCAGCGAGTTCGCCAAGCACCAGCTGATCGACCTGGCACTGGAAGCGAAGAGCTACTTCGCCCAACCGTACGCATCGTGGCAACGCGGCACCAACGAGAACGGCAACGGACTCATCCGGCAGTACTGCCCCAAGGGCAGCGACCTGAGTACCTTCGATGACGCGTTCATTCAGGAGGTCGAAGACAAGCTCAACGACCGCCCACGGAAACGGCTAGGATTCCGCACACCGCGCGAGGTATTCGAACGGTCATTCAAACGAGCTGCACTTCGGAGTTGAATCCGCCCTCGGAAATTGTCTCTGACCCCTTTGTTTCTGGCCTCTTGCGTCCAACCGCACGGCCCCATCTGTTTCAAAATTTTGGAGCCGACCTTCGGCGCAATCTTTCCGATCGGCTTGACTAGGTTACTACTTACGCATTAGCGATACTTGTGCAGTTTCAAAATCGTCCCCGTAGCTCTCGGCTACCAGCCCAAGAGATTTGAACTGGTGACTCCAGATACTCGCAATTTTTCTGGCTACATGAACCGCAACCTCATTCGCTACAGGCTGTCCTTGCATGAACGAAGAAATGTGAAAGTGATTTATAACCATCTGAACATCTCGCATATCTTTCAATTTATCCATCCAAGCATCAAAATTTTCATCTGAATAATTATGTTTGATGAAATATTCGCCCTTTACCTCGATCAATTCCGGACTCATCAAATCGAGCGTCGCCACCAAGGTGTCCGGCGTACTCACACACATCAGGTAATCGATCAAGTCAAATTTAGTCTTATCCGCTTTCCATGCAAGATAATCATCAAGACTGTTCATGACTATTTCAGAATGACCATTCATTTCTTCGGCACCTCATCATCACGTGCTGGGCGCGGCTGTGATTCCGTGTAGCGTGATTTTGTCGGGTCATTGGGGTTGGTGTGTCTCGTGGTTTCGACAACGTGAGGGGTAGGGAAGAACGGGGTCAGGTTCACTTACATCCTCCCCAAAAGTGAACCTGACCCCGTTTTTTGTAGCTGTACCGATTAAAGTTGTACAAACTCCCGGCAACAGGGTCGATCAGATCCACACCCAAGAACCTCCCCACCACTGGATCGTAATACCGCTGCTGCATGTATACGAGCCCGGTCTGCGGGTCGTTCACATGCCCGGTATAGCCAGGCCCCGCTTCCACCGGACCGCCTTGCTGCACTCCGTACGGCCGGTAGTCGTAACGCGCCAGGATGTGCCCTTGCAGGTCCTTCTTCATCACCGGCGTGCCCTGCACGTCGGTCATCACCAGCCGCACCGCGATCACCGGCGCGGCGGCTTGAGCCATGGGCGACGCTCCTGCCAGCAGGCACAGCGCCAGCGTCGTCCATCTTCGAACGTACCGGCTCCTGGCGTCGACTCCTGCTTCTGCGTTGCGGTATCCACCGGCTCGGCCAGCGGCTGGTCCAGCCCGGAGTTCAGCATGACGCTGCCGTAGTTGCTGAATGCCGAGCAGCCCGCGCTGTTGCACGCCACCCCCGGTACAGAACGGTTCCCGTGGCAAGAATCAACTCGCTCCACATAATGTGCCCCTACGCCGGACGATGTGGCAAAACAAAACCCGACCCCAAGCTCACTGCGCGATGTGATTGTGGACTGGCGGCGCGACTACAACGAAGTGCGACTGCGCAGCAGTTGTGGACGTATACCGCCCGCTCAGTTTGCAGCTCGCCATCGTGCACAACAGATCAACCGCATAGTAACCTTCAACCCCGGACTTCCCCGGTAATCGTTGGTACGGCTACTGAGGGCAGGTCACCTCCCACATGAAGTTCTTTCTCCAACCGTCAAAATCAGCACGTTAGATATAATTTTTCCATGCTCCATAGACCAGAAAGACTGCTTCACCAAAGAACTACCTTCGGGAACCGGGCTCATGTACTCAACCCACATCTTGTACTTGCCAACACCAGGAAAGAATTCAGCTGCATGCCCGCTCCTAGATACCCCAATGAACTGATTCTTGAATACGGTCACGTAGTAATTTTTATCACGAAGAGTGGATGGAATGACCATGTCATCATCAAGAGACGGCGGCTGAACACTCACCCCATTCTCTTCCGCAACCTTAAGGGTTAGCCCGCCAAGCTCTCCCCATCCGATCTTCCCGTACATAACAATCGGCGAAGGCCCTCGATTTTCAATCTCCACGTGAATAATCACTTCATCCATCAAGCCATATTCGGCACAATCACTGGTCACACGTACAGACAATTCTGGAGCATTTTTGGCATTCGAATCTACACACCATCCACAGCCTGCAACTACGATTACCAAACCCAGAGCGATCCTAAAATAATTCATCACTTTCCCAGCTCCGAGTAAATGTAAATTTTAAGCAGAATCGGATTGCTAATTAGATTATTCAAGTAGCCAATCTCCGACTGACTCAGCCCCATCTTCCCACCAACATCGCGCTGAAAGGTCATAGCCTTCGCTTCAGCGCCAAGTCCACGACGAAGAACGGCGAAGAACGGGGTCAGGTTCACTTACATCCTCCCCAAAAGTGAACCTGACCCCGTTTTTTTGCGCCGGTTTCCCACATTTAAATTCCTCCGTCACCTTTTGCACTTTTGCGGCGCTGCCGTCAGGAAAAACGAGCCGAAAAGTGGGTTATTCGAGATTCCCTGAGGTTCGGCCAACAATAAATGGCGGCATTTAATTACCTCCGTCCCATTTGATTTGCTGAGGGTTTCTCAGTCAAAAATAGAGCTATAGAACCGCTGAGTGATCACCCCGTCACGAATCAACACGTAATAATATGTTGATTTGCTGGACAAACAATTCACCGCTCGCAACTGATCACCAACCTTGATTGATTTAGTAATTGCAATCCACTCCTGATTATTCTCGGGATGGGAGTTCCCCATCCTCTTTGCATCCTCAACAACTTGAGCCTCGCTTAATGGCACGGAGACCCTGCAACCAGGCACACCAAGTTGTTTGGCGAGAAACTTGGACTCCATCTTCACGTCAGTCGGCGCCGAAACACAACCCATAATCATCAAGACAATTGTGAAGAACATAACCTGGACGATGGGCAATAAAAAGCTACCCGAGTCTTTGTCAGCGAATTGCATCTGAAGCCTCATCGAAGGGCACTTGATGTTGAAGATTGAAGGACGGGTTAGCCCAGCCGCGATTTGACAATCCGCTGCCATCATAGATTGTGTGAAGAACCTCATGCCCAAATGTTTGGCCGATACTCGACGGCGCGGACGCCCCGTCTTTCCAAAAAGTGATCGGACCACCCGCAGGCCCTCCAGTTGGATTGGCAGTCACACTGGCAACCGTGTTTCCAGCTGATTGCGCAGAGGCGATCGTCTGCACCGTCTCCATGCGACTAACGATGGTAGCTCCACTTACCTTCTGATCGGGGATGCTTAAGGATGCTCTGATCTATTCGCGGTCTCAGGCATCATAGCCAGCCGTTTCCAGGAAGCCCACCGCCGATGAAGCAGCGTTCCTTTGCCTCGCTGAGTTTTGAGTCCAAGAAGAAGCCGACGCGTCGCGAGCGGTTCCTGGGCGAGATGGACAAGGTGGTGCCGTGGGCGGCGCTGTTGGCGCTGATCGAACCGAGCTATCCCACGTCGGGCCGCCGTGGCCGCCCACCGATGCCTGCCGCGACCATGCTGCGCATCCACTTCATGCAGCAGTGGTACGCGCTGAGCGATCCGGCGATGGAGGATGCGCTGTACGAGATCGAGTCGATGCGTCGCTTCGCCGGGCTGGAGTTGAACGAGGACGCGATCCCGGACGAAACGACGATCCTGAAATTCCGCCGCCTCCTGGAACAGCACGGCTTGGCGGTGAAGATCCTTGAAACGGTCAATGCGCACCTAGGCCAGCAGGGCCTGTTGCTGCGCCAGGGCACGATCGTGGATGCCACGATCATCCAGGCGCCGTCGTCGACCAAGAACCGGGACAAGCAGCGCGACCCGGACATGCGCCAGACGAAGAAGGGCCAGCAGTGGTACTTCGGCATGAAAGCGCACATCGGCGTGGATGTGGAATCGGGGCTGGTGCACACGGTGACGACAACACCGGCGAACGTGGGCGACGTGACGGAAGTGGACAAGCTGCTGCACAGCCAGGAAAAGACGGTATACGCCGATGCGGGCTACCAGGGCGCCGAGAAACGGGCGCCCAAGCGGGGCCGCACGTGGTACATCGCGGCCAAGCGCGGCAGCGTCAAGGCGATGCCCGAGGGCGACCTGAAGGATGCCGTCAAGCACACCGAGCACATGAAGGCCGCGGTGCGCGCCAAAGTGGAGCATCCGTTCCGGGTGGTGAAGCGGCAATTCGGCTACCAGAAGGTGCGTTTCAAGGGCTTGCTCAAGAACACCGCTCAGATACTTACGCTGTTCGCGCTATCGAATCTGTGGATGGCGCGACGAACGTTGCTGGCTTCGACAGGTGAGGTGCGCCTGTGAGGCGGAAAATCGAGGCGCTTCAAGGTCAATCGGTACGGCGGTGGCCTTTCACCTCCAAAGCCACCTTTTTGTCGTAGTAAATCCAGCGCTTTCGCACGGCCGTCTGGATGGCCGTTTCGAACTTAGTTGATCAGAGCATCCTTAATGACGCATTTCCCTTGATCGTAACTTCGCCCCCCTTGGCGGCAAGACCCTTTGCGGCCTCGTACTTTGCTGTCATCGCAGCTTCTGCACCAAGAACGGGGTCAGGTTCACTTACATCCTCCCCCAAAAGTGAACCTGACCCCGTTTTGACGCTCACAGAGACAAGCTGGCACGTCAAGCCTGAGCCCTGTAGTCCGCGAACTCCCAAGATCCATACCGACCCAGCTTCGAAGCAATCTCACTCCAGTCTCGCCCTTCGATGGACCGGCACAGCTTCTTTATCGCCGCTTCAATCTCCATATAGTCGAAGTCATCCACCACGATATGACTTGCGCCAAAGATCGGAGCGCCAGTCTCCAAGTAACGCTGGTGCAACCATTCCGGGGAGCACACAACGAAATTGAACGATTCTTCGGCTGCCCCTCCTTCATGACCAACCATGGCTTGCACGAGGATGGAAAATGCCTGTTCCGGCGAAGGCTTATAGCTTCTTAAGTCGGCATCAGGAGAGTGCAGTCTTTTCAACTCAGCTCGCATGCTTGTCCTCACTTGATAATGTCGAGATGGGCATTGCTTTGCCATTCCCCTTGCGGCTTCACTCTTTGTTCGAAGTTGGCCTGAACGCCCGTTTCCGCATGGGGACTGTTCTTTGCAGATGGCGGACGATACTGGCGGAGCCCGTCTTTGCTGACCAACGTTTTTCCATCGCTGGCAGTCGTATAACCCTTGCCAACCCATGCACGCCCCATCGCATTTGATTGCTTGGCAGTAGCACTCCCGATACCGAAGTTGCCCTTACCTGCCGACGCGGATCTCAACATACCAGACATCTTGGCTAACCCGCTGAGCCGCTCGGCGCGCACTATTGCGGTCAGGGCTCGCGTTAGCTTGATCGCTCCACCCGCGAGTGCGCCCGTCGGCACGAAAGTAGTAGCGTCATCGAACGCAGCTCGAGCGAACCCGTCGCCTTCACCGTCGTATCCGTCCTTTAGCGCTCCCATCACCATGTTGCCGTCAAAGCCGCGGCCGTTTAGAGCGTTCCAAGACTCGGTGATGACGCCACCAACAAAGGCAACGCCGTTCCTGCCATCCGGATCAGTGAACCTATAGGGGTTGTTGTAGGCGTACGCATAGCGGTTGAAGTGCCGCATGTCCCCCTTGTCATACGCCGTTACGGGATCAACGCTGGCGGATTCAACTCCGAAGTGCAGCTCGTTTGAATGACCGTTCGAATACCTCGCGCGGTGTGCGGAATCCTAGCCGTTTCCGTGGGCGGTCGTTGAGCTTGTCTTCGACCTCCTGAATGAACGCGTCATCGAAGGTACTCAGGTCGCTGCCCTTGGGGCAGTACTGCCGGATGAGTCCGTTGCCGTTCTCGTTGGTGCCGCGTTGCCACGATGCGTACGGTTGGGCGAAGTAGCTCTTCGCTTCCAGTGCCAGGTCGATCAGCTGGTGCTTGGCGAACTCGCTGCCGTTGTCCC